>Ga0326727_10001255_pt1 | contig 96031 bp, 83 predicted proteins | sample MB2enrmetagenome_FD_207643 | JGI IMG/M metagenome (GOLD analysis project Ga0326727, IMG submission 207643) | Lab enriched peat soil microbial communities from McLean, Ithaca, NY, United States - MB29MY | ecosystem: Environmental > Terrestrial > Soil > Wetlands > Peat | place: USA: New York... | reverse complement strand
CCGGTGCGAGGTGTGGAATCCCCAAAAGGACTCCAAACTCCAGGCTCTACTAAAATTGGTCAGTCAGAAGCACAAGACGGAGAAGGTCCTGGTATTCAGTCAGTTCAGCGATACAGTCCACTATTTGCACCACCAGCTTTCAGCCGCCGGTATCAAGAGAACCGCCGCGGCGACGGGAGATGCAGAAAACGTCACCGACCTTGCTTACCGGTTTAGTCCGCAAAGCAACAAGAAGACGATTCCCCCCGACCAAGAGTTGCGAATTCTGGTTGCCACCGATGTTCTGAGCGAAGGACAGAACCTCCAGGACGCCTTCATCATCGTCAACTATGACCTGCCGTGGACGATCATCCGGCTTATCCAGCGGGCCGGCCGCGTGGATCGTATCGGCCAGAAGTCCGACAAAATTCTCTGTTACAGCTTCCTGCCAGCAGATGGAATTGAAACGATCATTCGCCTCCGAGCGAAGGTGCGCGCCCGGCTCCACGCTAATTCCGAAGTAGTGGGCACAGATGAATCCTTCTTTGATGATGACCGGCACAACAAAGCCGTCACTGATCTCTACCACGAGAAGGCCGGCCTTCTCGATGGTGAAGAAGATTCCGAAGTTGACCTAGTATCGTTTGCGTACCAGATTTGGCAGGACGCCATCTCCAACGATCCTGGTCTGAAGAAGACCATAGAGGACATGCCGAATGTGGTCTATTCGGCTAAGGGGCACGCGCGCACAGAGCCATCTACGCAAGGAGCTTTGGTCTACTTGAAAACCTCCAGCGGAACGGATTCCCTGGCCTGGGTAGACGCGCAGGGGAAGCGTGTCACTGATTCGCCGTTCCGGATTCTCAAAGCTGCGGAGTGCGATCCCCCGACGCCCGCAGTTCCCCGTCTCCTCAACCATCACGAGTTGGTGGAAAGCGCAGTCAAGGAGCTTGCGGCAGAGGAAAAGATTGTCGGCGGCGGCCTAGGCAGCGCGACTGGAGCACGCTATCGAAGCTACGAGCGGCTCAAGCGCTATACCCTTGCGGTAAAGGGAACACTTTTTGATACTCTCCCGCTGCAGCGAACACTTGAAGATATATACAAGTACCCGCTTCGCTCCACCGCGACGGACATCTTGAACCGACACATGAAGACCGACTGCACCGACCAGACCCTGGCCGAACTTGCCATGGGCCTGCGCGAAACAGGCCGCCTCAGCATCGTAGAGGGCGACGAAGACCATGAGAATCTGGCGCAGATTATCTGCTCGCTAGGGCTCGCAGAGGGACAGGCAGATGGCAATTGACCGCGAACGTGCTCGGCAATACCTCACAGCGTTTGACTTCGCCAGGTTGTTCACGCAAGAACTTGGATGGGATAAGTATTCGACCACCATCACGAAGCAGGTGGACAGTTGCACCTACCAATTTAGGGCCGTTGCAGAGAAGCACGGCGTCGTTATCCTCGTCTCCGACTCCATCCCTGAATATGCCATCCGAGTCAAAGTCGACAAACTCATTGCCAAGGACCACTTCGAACATCTGATCGTCTTCGCTGACCAGGTCCATGGCCGACAAGTCTGGCAATGGTTTCGCAAAGAACCGGGCAAGCCGGTCGCCGTTCGCACTTATCACTTTGCAGCCGGGCAATCTGGCGAGTTGCTGATTCAAAAGCTGGAGAATCTCGCCTTCACGCTGGAGGAGGAAGAGGGCCTTACCCTCGGCGATGTTACCGGGCGATTGAGAACTCTTGATGTCGAGAAAGTCACCAAGAAGTTCTACGAGCGATTCAAGACCGAGCACTCCAGCTTCCTCAGCTTCATAGAGGGAATACCGGACAAACAGATGGAGAGCTGGTATGCCTCCGTCATGGTTAACCGCCTGATGTTCCTCTATTTCATCCAGGAAAAGGGGTTTCTGAACGAGGACAAGGATTATCTGCGCAACAAGCTCAAGGAGAGCCGCGACCGCAAGCCGGACGCCTATTACAAAGACTTTCTCTGCCCACTCTTTTTTCAGGGCTTTGCCCGCAAGAAGGCCGAACGGTCAGCCGCCGTCAACAAGCTGCTTGGCGAAATTCCGTATTTGAACGGCGGTCTCTTCCAGCCGCACCAGATTGAGGAACTTCACGGCAAGCAAATCGTCATTGCCGACAAGGCGTTTGAAAAGCTCTTCAACTTCTTCAAGGAATACGACTGGCATCTGGATGAGCGCGAAAACCGTAACGACCGCGAGATCAACCCGGACGTACTCGGCTACATATTCGAGAAATACATCAACCAGAAACAGATGGGCGCGTACTACACCAAGGAAGACATCACCGAATACATCGCCCAGAACACGATTATTCCGTTCCTGTTGGACGAAGCACGCAAAGGCTGCGCCGTGGCCTTTGCGCCAGAGGGTTCCGTTTGGCGGTTGCTTCGGGACGACCCGGATCGTTACATTCACGACGCGATGAAGTGGGGAGCAAGTCTTGAGCTGCCGCCAGAAATCAAGATCGGCATTGCGGATGTAAAGAAGCGGACTGGCTGGAATCGAACCGCGCCCGAGGAATTTGCTTTGCCAACAGAGCTGTGGCGCGAGACAATAGACCGTCATCAGCGGTATCGTAGCCTGAAAGCCAAACTGGTTGCAGGAGAGGTTCACAAGGTCAACGATCTCGTGACCTCGAACCTGAACATCCGGCAGTTTGCCCAAGATGTAATCCAGTTCTGCGAAGGGCCGGAACTGCTGCGCGCAGTATGGAAAGTCATTGAAAAGGTCTCCGTACTCGACCCGACCTGTGGCTCAGGCGCCTTCTTGTTCGCTGCGCTCAATATTCTCAAGCCCCTCTACGAAGCCTGCCTAATACGGATGCAGGGCTTCATTGAAGATATGGAGTCTGCGGGGCCGCATCATCCGACGAAGTTCAGCGACTTCAAGCAGACCCTAGATGAATCAAAGCGCCACCCCAAGCAGGACTACTTCATCCTCAAGGCGATCATCGTCAACAATCTTTTCGGCGTGGACATCATGGAAGAGGCCGTCGAAATTTGCAAGCTGAGACTTTTCCTTAAGCTGGTTGCCCAGGTGGAATCACAGGACCGCATCGAGCCGCTGCCGGACATCGATTTCAACATTCGCGCTGGCAATACGCTAGTAGGCTATGCCCTAAAAGCGGACTTTCAACCGTCCCGCGGAATTAGAACCGATGAAGAGAACAGGATAATTGCTCAGGTTGAAGACGAGGCATTAAGCCTAGACGCCAAAGTCCGCACATTCCGTCTGCAGCAGACGCGACTCGACGGAACAGTCGACACCGAAGATAAGAATAGCTTGCGCAAGCAGTTCACTGCTCTTGAATCCAAGTTCAATGAATACTTGTCGAATGAGTACGCGGCGAAGCGCACTGAGCGCAGCAGTTGGACGGAAGTGCACAAGCCGTTTCACTGGCTCTGCGATTTCCACTCAATCATGCAGTCTGGAGGCTTCGATGTAATCATTGGCAACCCTCCTTATGTCGAAATCCCCAAGTCTTATTCACGGTCGTACCTGGGACGCCTCTACAAGTCTGCCCTTCCCGTCTGGAGTAGAGATGAAGATTTGTACACGCTCGTAGTTGAGCGTTCTCTCCGGGTGCTAAGGAATGATGGAAGATTCGGGATGATTCTCCCGTTGTCTCTGTGCTTTTCGACCAAGAAACCATTCGTTGCCTTGAGGAAGCTCGTTGGAGAGGAACCTGGAGCGTGGTGGTGGTCGCATTTTGATCGAATTCCGTGTGCTTTATTTGGAAGTGAGGTCAGAACGAGATGCACTATCGCGCTATTGGCAAGAGGTGAACATGTTCAGCATCAGCTCAGAGCGACCACGTCGCTACTGAGATGGACAGAGGAGCAAAGACCAAAGCTCTTCAAGGACCTTCGGTATAGTGCGCTCTCCACCGATATCGTCGAAGGGATACCTAAGGTATCTTCCCAGGAGCAGGCTGACGTGCTTGAGAAGATGTTAAAGGCCGGAAGGCCGCTTCCGTTGGATGGCCCGAGGAGTATCTCGTACAGCTTTCTAGCATCGGTGGCTCCAGACTTTCCGCAGCCCTGCGTCTATGTTGGCGGAACAGCCTATAACTGGTTCCCAGCTTGGAGAGATATTCCGCCGACGACTGATGAAGCTGGCAGACCGTCGCTGCCAGCTCGAACAGCAGGCATGCAATACGTCACGGAGGAGGAAGCGAACATCGTATTCGCTTTACTTTGCAGTTCGTTGGGATACTGGTGGTGGGCGATAGCGTCAGATGGGTTCAACTTAAAGAGATGGCTCATCGACCGCTTTCCTCTTTCGATTGGGTCAATTGATCCAAAAGGGCGAAAGGAGGTTGGGCTCCTTGGCAAGCAACTTAGGTCGGCATTGCGTAAGCAATATGTCTACAAGGATAACAAGGGGAGAATTGGTAACTACTACTTACCCGCTTGCGAGGAGTTGATTCGCAACATCGATCAAGAGCTTGTTTCGTATGTTCCAGTTCTTACCGCCGAGTTCATGGCAGACATTCAGGTCTTCAACCAATCATTCTCTAGAAACGAAGAGGCGTCCTCTGGAGAGGACGAAGATGAGGAATAGGCATGATCCTCAACGGGCAGGTCACAGCGTTTCGCGTTGGAGATCCGGGGCTACCGCGGACTCCGCTCGCGGGCTTTGGTGACGGCGCGCCCGCTGAGCTATGGGCCGCAGGCCCTATCTCACTACTCGATCATCCAAGGATAGGTTTTTTCTGCTCTTCGCAGTGCCCCGGCTCCATCATTCTCAAGACCTTCGATGCCGTCACGCGGATGCGCGACGAGGGCCAAATCCTCATTGGCGGATTCCACTCAGTGATGGAGTGGGAGTGCCTCGGCATCCTGCTACGCGGCCGTCAACCGGTCATTTGGGTTCCGGCCCGGTCGATCGTCGGAATGCACCTGAAGCCCGAACTCGTCCCGGCCTTCGAGGCCGGGCGGCTGTTGATCCTGTCTCCATTCCCGCCAAGCGAAAAACGAATGACCGCTGCCCTGGCCGACGCGCGCAACCGCTTTGTCGCCGAGCTCGCCGACCGCATCTTCGTCCCCCATGCAGCTCCAGGCGGCAAGACCGCCGCTCTGGTCGAGAGGCTGCGCTTTACGGGAAAACCCGTATTCACAACTTCGAGCTGTGAATACGGGATAAAACGAGCAACGTAGTGAGAACGTCATTTGGTTTTTGCTCTGAATTGAAGAACACGCCCAGCCCTCTTCGGCACTTCGACACCGAGCAGTTCAGCAACGACTTGTGTTGGCACACCTGTTTCTGCTGAAATCTTTCCCAAGTCGATGGGATTGCCATATTGAAGCTCTGCCATCTTACGCATCAAACGCGGCTTGGGCTGAGGAATCTGCTCATCTCCGGGCTCCAATTGGTGCCAGCCATTCGAGCGAACCTGCTGGTTCAAATACCGATACTGGTTCTGCGTGGTCAGCCCTAGATCGTTAGCACGCCGAATCAACAGTTGCAGCGACACATTCCATCGCGGCTTTAGCAACGCAAGGTTAGTCAGCGTGATCGGGCGGCGCATCTCTTCAAGCATCGCTTCTCTTGGAAGAAGTAGCTCCTGCGCAAAGGCTCTAGCTTGATTGTCCGCTTCTGCAACCGAAACGGTGAGTGGAGAGTGCAAAACCAGATGGCCGATCTCTTCGCCCAAAGTGAAATTGATGCGGTATCCGACCTTGCCGCCCAAGAGCGCTATAACAGGTCTTGGAAAGGGAGAACCTACCCAAGTTGCGTATCCATCCAAGCCACTAATCTCGCGAGGCACCAACAAAATGAGAACGCCGTTTCGTTCAGCTCGCTGCATGAGATCGGCCACCGGCACATAAGGCGCGATACCGAGGGAAGTTCGTGTGATCTGAGCGGCTTTTTCTGGAGACTCTTTCAACCTCGGAAGGTTGACTGGGACTTGTTTCAACTTTTGCCCAAGACACACCGCCAATTCATAGGCAATTGAGGTCAGACCGTGAGCATGTTGACGCTCTGCTTTGGTGACTGCCGTTTTGGTTCGATACAGCAGCGCCCCTGAAGGAAACTCGTCTATATGGGACGGTTCAAAAAAAGGCAAACCAAACCCTGTCTCCTTTGCAAGGAGCTTGAGGTATTCCGGTGAGGGCCGGTACAGGTTTGCTTCCATCGAAGCTATTCCAGATTGTGTGGTTCCAACTCGTTCTGCAAGCTCTGTCTGTGTCAATCCGGCAATCTCACGCGCCAACTTAATCCGACTGCCTATCATCCGGCCCTTTTTCCATTTCTGCTGCTGATCTTGCGGGTGGGTTAACCTGTGGCGGCGTATGTTCTGGCAATGAATCTGCGTTCTCACCTGATGACGGACGCGAACTATCCGCGCCAAGCAACAAGGCTTCGATCTCCTGATCGGCAATTCTTTCGATCTGTGCTGCTTCAGCCATGGGTTCTTGCGACTTGACACGCTGAACAACAGGACTCGGGATGAGTTCTTGCCAGGCCAGAACAACGTCCTGAGAGCGCGCGCCAGCGACTTCAGGGCACGCCAGCCAGACACGCCCGATACCGAAGCTAGGGGAGAAATCCCATAGGACGAGAAGATTGGTTTTAGAGCCAGCCGGCTTCCCATCATCGCCGATATAGGGAACGGAAACCTGACTATAGAATGCCTTCCGACGTCTTGATAAGCCGCAGCCAGGAGGGACTCCTTGCTTGGCTTTCAATACACGAAATGCAAAACCCTTATAGTGGAGCAAAAGACTGATCAGCGGTTCCGCCGCCAATCTGAGTTTCGGTTCTCTTATTGTCACAACCTGGAAGCCATTTTTCACCAGATAACGCTTTGCCTGGTCCCTTACAAGCATCTCGCGAAGGTGTGCCTCTGGTGACGCTCCATCGCAATTCTCCTCGTAGTACTTCCGGCATACTGTTGCTCCCGCGTCCAGCGATTCGTACAGGAGTCGCAACAGGGATTCGACTTCCTTCATCACATCCCCGAAGGAAGGTAACGGTTCTGGCTCGACGGAGATCAACGAGAGCTTTTGCATAATGGTATGTTTTTATCATATTCGGTCCCGCGAGCGCAAGAGTGCTCATTCCCTCAACAAACTGACCATCTCGCCCAAGAAGCTCAAGTGGAGCCGTTGCACCGATCCACAGGGCACTGTGCAGCCCGACAGTTTTCCACGCATATTTGGTGTATTCGGTCACGCATATTTGGTGTACATCGGCGAGTTTGCCACGCATATCTGGTGTATGTTTACGCATATTTGGTATACGGATCGGCGTCAACATGTTGATTCTGCAAATGATGCGCAACGCCCTATATACCTATATGGAGTACCTTTATGAATCGCCTGTAGCAGCGGCGCGCGCTGTGGAAATTGCCAAGCGGAGACGCCGCGGCGAGGACCTCCGCCCCCTCGCGGGGGAAAGGCGCTTGCGGAGTTCAGCGGGTGAGCCTAGGAATGTGCGGGGCCGATGGAAGGAGCAGCACGCCGCCGTCTACGATCTCAAGGCGCAACGCAGAATAGACCCGGCAGACGCGCCCGAGGGCGTCGAGCGTTTTTGCGCGGAAGCAGGCGCGGCCCTGCGGCGTTTCCGAGTATCCTGAGCCGAAGCTCCGGCGCAGCGCCTCCCAGGAGATCAGCGTCGGCCGTTCCAGATAGCTGACGCGCCGTGTTGCCCAGGCGTAAAGATCGAGCGCCAGCGGAGATTGCTTGAGCACACGGACCGCCCGCAGATCGAGCGGTACTGGCGAAGCGACAAGCTGCTCGAAGAAGTTCGCCGAAAGCGTGATAGAGGATGTCGGCGGCGGCGCGGCGGGGAGAATCTGTGGGGTCCACCAAAGCTGAAAGCGGTCGGCGAGAAGCAGGTTTTCGCCGGCTGTCAGATGCTGACCATCTGTTTCCTGCTCCCAGCGCATCGAGATGGCCGCGCCTATGAGTCTCTGCATCTGGTCGCGAAAGCGTGGAATTGTGCCCCAGTGGCCGCCCGTGACCTGGAGCCCAAGCTCCGCCATGAATCGTGACAACGACGCGCCGAGTTCCAGTTTCCGGCTAGCCGTGCGGATGGCCTCCGAGGTCATCCAGATCAGGATCAGCCGCGGATAGCTGCCATACGGTAGCCCCGCGCCGCCGGCATCGGTGATGCGCAGTGTGAAGCGGCCGTCCGTACGCGTGTAGTGGGAACCGGATTGACGGCGGTGCGGCAAGGTGGTTTGAACAAGAAATTTGGCGATGAAGCCGATGGCTCCGGCGTCATAGGCGCTTTCGCATAGATCGTTTTGAGTAAGCGGCAACGTGACGCCGTCGAGCCGTATCCGCTGATCCTGATTCAGGATCATGCGCCGGGGAGATCGGGCGCGTGGGGATGCTGCTATCGACTGTTTTGCACTTCCGCCGTGCGGAAGATCGTCAATGGCAGGATTGGGTTTGAGGCCGAGGATCGACCGGACGGATGTGAGTTCAGACCCCACGCCCCTCGTTACCGAATACCGAGCACTTCAGCAATTTCTGCGGTGCGGAAGTAGACGCGGCGCCCGAGTTGCAGACGCGCTGAATTGATCTTTTCGACCCATTCTCCAGTCGAGCGCAGCGTTACGCGAAGTCCATCGGGAGAGCGATCGAGGATCGAGGCCAGGTCAGCCAGCTTCATCAGAGGTCCGTAACGCCTCATCAAGGTGTTTTCACGGAAAACTGCTTCTGTCTCTCGATTTCTTTCCTCATGACTCTGAAAATGCTTCTCTGCGACCGTACCGATCCCAGCCATCAATTATCCTCCGATATGGCGTGTACATTTCAATAGACGCTAGATGCGTGGATTTGGCTTGCATTCCTCCACCATTAATTTTTGCTGTTTAACGGCCCTTCGCTTCTTTACGCTCGATTACGCATTCATTCGCCAGTTCTTCTTCCCCTCTTTTTGTGGGAGGAGGTCTCCTGCCCTCGCTTCAGCCGCCAATGATCCCGGCGTCTTTCGCTCCCCACCTCAGCGGGCCTGTTCCTGCCCGCAACGCCGACCCTTCCCTTGTTAGGTGCAGCCTGCGGCTGGTCCGCGCGCGCAAGATTGGTTTCAGGACCGCATACTCCTGTAAGGAAGCAGAGCTGCCAGCGTATCGCTAAAGAGGTCGTTCATCCTCTGTGCACGCTCAAGGTTCATTCCAAAAAGAGCGTACGCCACACAGCTATGCAGATACGAGATTAAGACGAAGAGAGTAACCTGGCTTGCGTTATTCCATAGTCCAGAAGACCCTTTGACCTCGAATGGTGTCCATTCAGATGGTAGAAAATTATTTATCGCCGGAGAATAGCAATGTACATAGCTTGATGTTCCATGGTATTCAACTGCATATGTAGATTTCTTAACCAACTCAGTACTTGTCGTATTGTCGAGCGGATGGTCATCAAGGTTTACTTTCCACGCGAAACCCTTCTTGCCCGACCAATGCTTTCCCGCTCCTTCTGGATCATCCTTCAAATCGAATTGTTTGGCATACTCGCGAATTTTCTGCTCCATCGAGTCGCCCGCCGCATGTTGCAACGCGTAGTGCATCCAGAATTGTTTATCCGCTACCTCAAAATTTGCATAATCCAAGGTCCGCTGATTCAATTTGTCCCGATCCTGCGTCAGAAAGCGCAAGGTCAGAGAGCATTCTACAAGTGAACGACTCAGGCCAAATGCTTCATCTGCGAATCCGGCTTCGAGAAGTACCAGCAAGGCTTTGCTAATTGAAAAAGCCTTGGAGACAAGTGCTAATCCGATAAGGTCGAAAGGGTAGCGTGCAAAAATGCGCGGATACACCTTCAGACCAGAAATCTCGTCCTGCAGCGCCTGCATGTAGGAACGAACACGATCAACCTCACCCTGGTTGTTAATTGTAGGCATAAAGAAATCATAGCGAATACACATCTGCTGAAGTCACCTCTGTCGTCAATGATGCTTCGCATCCGCATCCATGCGGGCCTGTTTCTGCCCGCAACCCCGGCCCTTCCCTAGTTAGGCGCAGCCTGCGGCTGGTCATCACGTCTCGACATTCGTTTCCCGGCGAACGCTAGGCTCCGTTCGGCTCCTTCTGTCAACTCCGCTTGTGCAGCTCCGCGCGGCATAAAAGCCGCCGTGCTCGCTTCCGCGCCCCTTCGGGCTTCGGGAGTTGACAGCGCCTCTCTGCGCCCAATTCGCCAGTCATGAAACGAATGTCTTTTTTTAGCCCTCCCAGGGCTGAAAAACGGCAAATCCAAACCCCGAAAGGAACGAATCATGACCTACGCAGCGACCAGCACCAACCACGCCACCACCGCGCCGCACAGAAAGAATGCGGCGCTTCGCAGCAACTCCCCCTATCAGCAGCGCACCACCGAACGCGAGAACCCCGCGCAGCAACTCATCAAACAGGCCGTTGAATTCCTGCTCAAGCAGCTTGAGGAAGGCAAGAGCGAAGCTCTGACCGCCTATCTCGGCGCAATGGCCCGCTTTCACAACTACTCTTTCGGAAACATTCTCGCCATCGCGCGGCAGCGCCCCACCGCGACCCGCGTCGCCGGTATCCGCACTTGGAATGAGTTGGGCCGGTTTGTGAAGAAGGGCGAGAAAGGCATCCAGATTCTTGCCCCCATCGTGGGCCACCGGCGCAGGAAGGACGCCGCCGAACCTGAACAGGAAGCGAAGCCAACGCCGGTTTTGATTGGTTTCCGCGCCGTCTACGTCTTTGACTACTCGCAGACCGAAGGCGCAGACCTGCCCGAGTTCGAGCACAGCGTTACGGGTGAAGTGGGCAGCCAGCGCGAGCGTTTGATTGCATTTCTTGACGAGCAGAACATCAAGCTCGAATACAACGAGAAGATTGCCCCGGCGCTTGGCGTCAGCTACGGCGGACGCATCGCTTTGCTGCCCGGCCAGTCTCAGGCCGAGGAGTTCACCACGCTGGTACATGAGTGTGCGCACGAGCTTTTACACAAAACCGAGCGGCGCACCATGACCACCGCCACCGTGCGCGAGACCGAAGCCGAGGCCGTGGCTTTCATCGTGGGCCAGGCCATCGGCTTGGAGATGGGAACCGCGTCGAGCGATTACATCCAGATGTACGCGGGCAACGCGGCGCTGCTCACCGAAAGCCTCGAAGTCATCCAGCGCACCTCAGCCGTAATCCTCGGAGCGATTCTCTCCGAGGAAGCGGCCACCGACAAGAGCACACTCGCGGAGGTTGCGTAATGAAAACCATCCTTCGCATTTTGGAGCGGGCCGGAGGATACCGGCCCACGCTCTACCTCAAGATCGAGAATCCGCCTTTCATGGCGCTTGTCATCGAAGCCACGCCGGAGCCGGGGCCATGCGGACATCCGGCAATCTCCATCGCGCACTACGGCGAACAGAATGGCGACCTGATGCGCGACCCGGAGATGTGTTTTGAATTGGTGAAGCCGCCGCTCTGCGGCTTGTCGCTCTCCGCGTTCTATTTCCGTAACGACTACCTCGGCGTCGAGCAGTATTCGCGCTACCGGGACGGTGAAAACTACGCTTTCCATCCCGGCCTCTGCCAGCAGCACGAACAGTTCGCGCGGCAGTGGGACCGGAATCTTCGCAATCAGGGTTTTCTCGAAGCATTTTCGGACAAGTCGATTCGCGGCTAGTCCGCTCCCTGCGGAGCGGACTACGCCCGAAGTGTATCCGCTCCGCGCGTCTTCACCCTTCAACCGCTCGAAAGGAGCAATGAATCATGGAAAAGACCGTTATCAATGCCACCGAATATCGCGAGCTTCCGCTCGCTCTGCTTAACGAATCGAAGACAAATCCCCGCCGCGCCTTTGACGAGACGAGCCTCAAAGAACTCGCCGCCAGCATTCGCAGCCAGGGCGTCTTGTCGCCCTTGCTTGTCCGGCCACTCACGGAAAACGGCTTCGAGATCGTGGCCGGTGCGCGGCGTTATCGCGCCGCGCAGATCGCCGGGCAGGAAACCGTGCCCGTGCGCATCAAGCAGATGAGCGATGCCGAAGTATTGGAGGCGCAGCTTGTCGAGAACCTGATTCGCGCTGAGATTCACCCGATGGAAGAGGCCGAAGGGTTCGCGCGGCTTTTGGCGCTGGAAGAGCCGAAGTACACCATTGAGCAGATCGGCGCGCGCGTGGGAAAATCGCCGGTTTTCGTGGCTTCGCGCCTCAAGTTGGTTGACCTTGTGCCCGCAGCCGTCGATGCTTTCTACGCCAACGAAATCGGCGTGGGCCATGCGCTGCTACTGGCGAAGTTGCCCGCCGACCAGCAGGAACAGGCACTCTCGGCTTGCTTCAAGGAGGCATACAACGGCAGCCAGAATCCGGCGCGGATTCTTTTGCCTGTGCGCAATCTGCAATTCTGGATTGAGACGAATGTCCTGCTCATCCTGAAAGACGCACCCTTCGACAAGCGCGATGCGCAGCTTGTTCCCACGGCGGGCAGTTGCGCCGACTGCCCCAAGCGCACCGGCCACAACAAACTGCTTTTCTCGGACGACCTCGGCAAGCAGGGTGACCGCTGCACCGATCCCCGCTGCTATAACGCCAAACTCTCGGCGCACGTGGCGAAGACCGTCGCCGCCAAACCCAACCTTGTGCAGATCAGCACCGCTTACGGCGGGCAGAAGGAAGGCAGTCCCGTTTTGCCGCGCAACAAGTACACCGCGATCCGCGACGACAAGCCCCAAAAGAAGGAAGATGCCCAGCGCCCGGAATTCAAGGTGTGCCGGTTTGCTACCGACGCCATCATTACCGAAGGCAGTGACATCGGCACCATTCACAAAGTGTGCGCGAATCCAGATTGCCCGATTCATCATGCCCGCAAGCAACGGCCCGCAACCGATGCGGCATTCAAAGCCGAGCAGGAGAAGCGCCGCCGCGAAGAGGCCATCGCCCAGGCAACCGGCCTCCGCGTCCTGAAAGCAACCAGCGACGCGGTTCCCGTCCGGCTGATGAAGCGCGACCTGCTCTTCGTCACCGAACACCTTGCCGCCCTATTGGACGAGCGCCGTCTGGCGGTCATCTTTCGCCTTCACGGCATCGGCAAAGCCAATGGAAGCGGAGACGCCCCGGCCAAGCTGCTCGTGTCGTTTCTTCGCAAAGCCGACGAGAGCACCATCGGCCGCGTTTTGGTGGCAATCGCCGTGCTGCAATTGGCGCACAGTCCCAACGAATCCGCAAAAGCCCTGCGCGAAGCCGCCGAGTTCTACAAGGTGGACGTGGCCGCGATCACGGCCAAGGTCAAGCAGGAGTTCGCGGAGAAGGAGAAGACACAAGCCGCCAGGAAGGCGACGGAGAAAGCGAAGCCGAAGCATCCACGCACCGCAGCCCCGAAGAAGGCAAGAGCCGCTTAGCGTCAATCAGAAACATTGAGACAGATACGGGGTCCGGCGATGCCGGGCCCCATTTTCATTGCCGGCGCCCGTCTTCCCGCCCTGTGATGTGCTGCCGCTTCGCGCCAGACTTGTTTGGCCCACCCGACGGGCTTCCCTAAATGGCATTCTCGCGAAGTTGGTCCCAGAACTCCGTGACCTGTCTCGGAACGGACGAATGCGGATCCTCCCCTTTGAGAATCGCATCAACCGGGAAGTTCAGCTCATACCTCTCCTGATCGCGCTGCCCAACCCATTCGGTTGTCCGAACAACACCCGACTTAAGCATTTGGGGGAGTATCTCAGTTCGAAATATGTGGTGCCGTGGTCCAAGTTTCATCTTCATAACGCTCTCGGTGGCGCCAGAGTTCCGACTGAAAATTCTCAGGAACGACTCTATTGCGTGGTGCCATTCGGTAGGAATCTCTCTCGGCTTGCTAGGTGTAGCTACAGATTCAATTGCGAAAACTGCCCCGGCATGTTCAAGCATCTCTTGACAGTGATCTGGTACGTAGCTTCGCATACCTTCACCATCGTTCGAAGAGGAGCGTAAAACCCCAAGAACTGAGGAGCGTGCATCGAAATGTGTACCTGTAAGCTTCGTCTCTGAATTGAGGGTCAAACCGTCAATCCGGCAATCCTCGAAGGAGCACCCTGCTATCTTCGCATTGGATAAGTCAATGTTCATAAACGTACAGCGAAGAAAGGTCGCTCCGTTGAGTAGCGCTCCATGAAAGTCTTCTCCGTCGAAGTACATGGACTCAAAGATGAATGGCACATCACGGTTAGCCCCATGAAGATTGGCCAACTGCGAGGAAAGGAGACCGGCATTTTGCTTCAGATAACTAGATCTCACCTCAGCACGCGTCATTGAATCGAAGGTTTCTATGATTGCCTTTACTTGCTTAGCGGTCCACGGTTCAATGTGAGCAGCCCACACTGCGGCAATGAAAGGAAGGGGATGCAATTCGCAGAACCGCTGCAACCCGAATTTGTCCAGGGAACGCAGGAGAGCAACTAATCGCGCGGCTAGAAAATAATTCAAGAACTCGTCGTGATCAAAGCTGAGTTCGGCGCCAGCAGATGAATTCCTTGGTAGTAGTGCATGCGCCGTGACCCGCTGAACAATTTGCACTCTACGATTCGGCGCAATGTTTAGCATCTCGACCACCGTTTCGCAAATCAATTGCACAACTTCTGAAGATAAGGAGCCTTTTCCCTGGTTCCACATTTCTTCTGCGATTGAGGAAAGCAGCAATATATGTTGCTCCAACGATAAATACGGCTGACCTGAGGGATCTCTCCATTTCTCCTCAACCTCGCGCCTCAACATTGCATTGATTACGTTCGGCACTACTTGTATTGGAGAAGTGCCAAGTTCCTGCGCAAGGGCCCCTGCTCCTGTGGGGCTTTCAGCCAATAACACTGCCAGACGATGTACCAGAAACGGTCGATGGAGAACTGGATGGTCCACACCGAGTTTGATGACCAGTTCGTCATAAACGCTTTCAGGATTCTCGACACTTTTCCCAGTATCCGACTTGTAATTTTCGAAGTACTTGACTGCCTGTTCTCGATCCCACTTCTGCAAGCGCACAAGCCCCATCGTCACATGCGTATCAGGCAATGAAGTCAGAAGCCGCGTTTGCGCCGCGTAGTTCTCCATTTCAAAATAAGCGCTTCGCGCAGATGCGATTACAACGCCACTTCCACCAAGCTGCTTCAGGAACGCACCGAGCCCGCTATATGCTTCACCGAAGCCGATTTCAGCTAGAAGTTCATCGAAACCGTCGATCGCGATCGTCAAAAGTCCACGCCTGATCAAGCGAATGACGCCAGAATAAAAAAGTCCACCTATTCGGAGTTGTCCTAGATCACCAGCGACCGCCTCTTCCAGCCGAATGAAACTTCGCCCCTGAGTATCGATGTGCAATAGAAGCTGATCACATCGGTGAGCGAGATATTCGGCGGCGAAACGTTGAGTCATCCTGCGTAAAAGAGCCGTTTTTCCGTGTCCTGCATCCGCCGTCAAGAAAACCAGCTTTGTTTCCCCAAAGGGTCTAGATTGGCACTCCTGCCATAGAAGCTCTAAGGCTGACTCAGTTTGCGAAGTTCGATCCAGTGAATCGGTTCGCTGGGCTTGGGTGTCTATGTATGGGGACACATCCTTTCGCTTTTGCCTAATAGCCTCCGCGAGGATCGTCAATCGGCCTAATTCTTCCGCGAGGAACTTCCTATAAGGAAGCCGACTCCCATTGAATAGAACCTCGACTCCGGAAGCAGTTTCCTCTAAGGCGCATTCGTATGTCTGCCGATTGCGCTGAAATACGAGCACGCCCTTTTCAATAATGACGTCATCCTCATTATCGGCGAAGGCTGCAACATCAGCGTAAATCTCATTGAGATCCATTTGTCCCTCACATTCCTGCCGTTCGAACATTGTGTTGCTGAAGGATCATCGCATAAGGACGATGGGCCATCTGCCTCATCTGCACATGCCAGACCAGAGGGCTTGACTGCCCCGCCATCAGAAAAGCCGGAACCATGTCGTCATCATCAGAAACCGCGAACACAGCAACACGCGGAAATCTCGCAGACAGCGCGATCAGGTCGCAGCACAACAAAGTATCCACCAGCTTCTGCTCGTGATATTTGAAGATATCGGTAGCTTTGACCTGACAGCCAGGGTGAGGGCACACTCCCCTCGACCATCTCGCGACATGCGCAGCCGAACATATTGCGGAGTTTGAACAACTGCCGTGGGCAGTGTAAGTCAGCTTCCCTCTAATACCAGGTCGCTCGCGAAACGTGTGCGGTAATACTTGCCCATGCGAATCAACTAGTGATGAAGCTATCTCGCAATGAGTTCGCCTGATTGCGCCTCCACCAGTTAAAGTGGTTACCGGAAAGTTTGCGGATATTTCTTGTGCCAGTCGAGTCCCGCGGTTGGTTAGTCCCATGCTTCCGTACCAACCTCCGTAGAGTCGGATGTAAACGTCTTCCGCATCAGTTATTTCGCTATCAATTAATGTGCGTAACCGTGTTGACAGAGACACCAAGCCCGTCGTCTGGAACGAATCGAGCAGATTGTCGTAGTCGATGAGTGCGTAACAATCCAAGAGCGTCCTCCGGGCTGCTTGAAATCGAATTTCCCCAAAGTTCGCACCGCCATGTCACAGACAAGACAGCGCCCAACATGGTAAACACCCTCAGTTCGGCAGGAATCCCCGATGCGCGCGAAGCTCCAGCTTCAATTCTTCCCGCAGCGCCTTGCTCTTCTTAAGGCGCGCGAAGAACTCGTCGAGTAGGCTGACGACGATGGCGTTGACGCTCATGCCTTCGGCTTCCGCCCATTCCTTGAGTTTGGTGCGGGCCTCAGCGCCGACGTGGATCAGTTGAGGGTTGGTGAGATCCATGCCAGCCTTGCGGGTCTGCTGGATGTCCACTTCGTCTTTGTCCACATGGCATAAAGCAAAAAGGACGATCCTGGCAAGATCGCCCTTGATGCGGGATTCCTCTGTGATGGCTTCGCGGAGATCGAGCGGAAGCCGCAGCGTCATTCCTGCGCGATCTTCCGTCCACCTTTGACCCTCACGGTTCACCTTGCGCGTTGCCGCCTTTTTGACTGTCTTCTTGGCTGACTTCTTGACTGCCACTGGCATCCCTTCCTGCTGCTACGGTAATTCTGCTTACCCGGCCGCTTGCGCCCGACGAAATTCCATTCAGGGGAGCATACGGGCCGCTGAACTGAACATCCTTCTCTACTCGCACGAAGAACCTGTATCCGGGCCTCACGACAATCGTTGGCTGAATGTTCAGATTCCGACGCGTGACTTCCGTCCCGAGTTGGCCGACCTGCTGGCCAACAGCCTGCCCAACCGTCTGGCCGACGCTCTGCGATTGCAGGACCGAGGAGTTCGTTCCCTGGCTGATCTCGATACCGGCGGCGAAGACGGAAGTCAAAAGCGCACCGGAGAGAATCCGGCCCCAGTGGTTATTCACCTGGTCCCGAAACCCGGCAGCACCCGCACTGTTGTCCCCTTCAAATCCGCCAAGAGCGAGGCTAGAGCCATCCGGGAAGACGATCCTTCGCCAGACGGCCTGCAAGGCGTTTTGTCCGTAGCCAACGTGGGCGTTGTAAACCCCAATCAGTGTACTCCCGGAAGGTATTAAAATGTACCTCCCAGTAGCGAAATCATACACATTTTCACGCACCAAAGCACGAATCATGCCGGGAAGATCGGAATTAAGCTGTTGTTCAAGAACTGCAGGGATCAGCCACCCGGCCTTGACCTCGTATTGGCCCTTTGGAACCTCGCGTGTTGCAGTCAGGTATTCCGTCTCTTGTTTTGAGTGCTGCTGGCCGAAAGTCGTCTTTTGCTCCTGATCGTTTTGGCGGTCGTATTCCGACCGCTGCTCGGCTGTGCCTGTTGCACCGGCCTGAGCGAGGGCCGATTGGGGAGTGCTTCCGGTTCCGCCCCCCAGCATCGACCGGGCGTTCAGCAAAGCGGACTGAATGGCGGCCAGCGGATCAGAGGCGGTTGATGCTGTTTCCTTGGCCGTGCCGGGGAGGTTGCCCTTGACTGAAGTAGGAGCTTCCATCGCTTCGCGCTCCCGGTTGTATTCATCGAGCCGCCGCTGCTCGGCATAGGACAACGAGCCGTTGGCGGCGGTCGTAACCGGGGTCTGCCGGTATTCGAGAGGCGGGATGGAGGTCGTTTTCGCCGAATTGCCCGGCGCCGCCTGCTGGGCCGCGCCGCCCGCCGGGGTCTCGCCGTTCAGGATCGACGAGCGCAACGTCGAGGAATCCGGAACGTGAGTCTGCCCAGTATTCAGGCCGCTGCGCGCCTGATCGGACAGAAGGCCCTTCTCGACAGTCGTCGCCGGCCCCGCGCCGACTTTTTGCGTTTCAGTCTGCTTGACTGTCTTCTTGTGGCGGTTGGCCAGGCCGTGCCGCATATAGGCCGCGCCCAGAACGACCAGCGCGATGAGGATAATGCCAGCGAGAGGACGGAGCTTGCGCGCCTTGGGCGTGAGCGACCCATTGACACCACGCACGACCTTATCGGTTTTTGCGGCGGCAAGAACCTCATCCTGATTCTCTTCACGCTCGCCTTCGAGCCCGCCTTCGAGATTGATCGGCTTCGGGTTTTCGTCAGGCTGAATCATTGTCAGTTTTCCTTTCCAGTCAGGGAGTACGGCGTCTCGCGCGTGATCGTCACGCGGGTCTGCTTCTTGCCTACGCCGACTACGAGAATCGCTTTATCAAAGAGGCGGTCCACGATGTAGCGCGACCCATCAACGCGGAAGTTGACCAGCTCCGTCTTGCCGTTGACCACCAAGAGCAACGTCGGCAGCTCGCGGAAGCGCCCATCGTTCGGATAGATCAGATAGGTGTGCTGGCCATCGTCGAAGACGTGATCGGGACGGAGGTGCTCATCGCCAGAGAGCTTGTAATCGAGGTATAGCCTGTCCACGGTGTTGTCGGCCATCGGCAGGACGCCTGCCTTCTGGTCCCTTTCGCGCCGCTCCTCGGCAACGGCTTCGGCATTGCGCTTAGCCTCGTCCTGCCGAGCCGCAAAAGCCGCCCACTTTGCGCGGTCCTCATCGGGATATTGAAAGGCCAGCCGTGAGACAAAGCGCGTTGGATCGGAGACCAGGCGCACTACATAAGTTCGCTTGTCCGTGGGCACAATCAAATCGGTCTCGAGACCTGCTTCAATCGGCTTCACGATGAGAATAGGCGTTTCATCGAGACCGGAGCCGGAGAGTACCGGCGTGACCTCCCAACGGCGGGAGTCACCGATCTGCGGCTGGCTCTGGAGATGCTCGCCCGATTCGAGCTCGATTGCGCAGACACGCAACGGAGCGCAGACAAGCACGGGCATCCCCTGGCCGTAGATGTAAACAACTTTGCCGTTATCGCCCTGCGTCGGCATTGACGCGCCTGCCTCCCAGAGACGCGAGACCTCATCTGCGCTGAGGCCCACAGAATTCAGGTCAGCGTGAGGAAGTTTCCAATTCGACGGAACAGCCGAGCCCTTCTCGGTTGGAGCCGCCGATTCGGACGACTTCCCGGCGGCAACGCTGCTTACGATCGGCGGAACCTTGAGAGGGGGAATCGGGGTGAGTGATTCCTGCTTGGCCGCTGGTTGATTCGATTGCGCCTGAAGCGCGGATTCCGCGCCCTTGAAGTTGTAGCCGGAAAGATCCTGCTTCTGCTGGGGCGTCAACTGCGAAGCGCTCTGCGCTCCAGCCGCCGCGCCTGTGAGTGCAAGGACCACTGCGATCATTACGAACCGTGTCATTGATTCTGTCCTCCATTCGGTTGCTGGGCATTCGGCTTCTGCGCGTTGCCGCTCTGTGTGCTGTTGGGTTGCTGGTCCGTGGCCGTCGAGACCACTTCGCCCCAGGTCAAATTCGTAACGTAAAGGCCGAGCGGATTGACCAGGGCTTGCCGCGCATCCGTCACTTCCTGCGTCACGACGGAAACGAAGGCCCTGTATCTGTGGCTCGCCATCAGGTTGCCGTTCAGGTCGCGTGTGACTTCCGTCCAGGCCACTTCGTAGGTTTTGGGCGATTGCTGGACAATCGATTCAACGGATGCGTCCACGGTCTCTTTGGTCAGCAGATCGAAGGGCGAATTCTTCGAGTAGAACTCCGTGATCGTTGCCGAGGCCGGCGAGTTCTGCCCGGTCTCGGCATAGACCTCATCGACTAGCCGCCGCTCGGCCACGGCGTCGGCAATCACCGTCCGCAGATTCGTCACCCATCGGGCAACGACCGCTTCCTGCAGCCGCACATCCTTGACCGCGACCTGCTTTGCCGGGATGACCGGAACCGCCCGGCCTACATCGTCGAGGGCGACGACGTAGGGGACAGTGTTCGAGCGGTAGCCGATGGCAACCATGCCGGTCACGCAGACCAGCGCCGCCGCCATCGAGAGAAATGCCGCCAAGCGCCAGTTGTTCCGGCTCTTGATCTGGTCGCCAAACCGCTCGTCCCACTCCTGGCGGGCACGCAGATACGGCGTCTGTATGATTGCTTTTTCTGTCACGAGCTACTCCTCTCTCTCAACTCGCAGTTGTGCAGACGGCGAATGACCCGAGCCATCGTGCGGGACGTGGATATTGGTGGCATGCTGTGCCAATGTTTGAAGATTTCTGGCACTCGAAGTCTGCGCCGGTGGTGCCGATGGTGCACTCGCCGGATTTTCCGCCGCAGAGGGCGGCGGCGGAGGTGCTGGCGGTGTGCTGACCGAGCCTGAATCTGTCGGACCAGGAACCGGCGGCGGCGGAGCGCTTGACACTTCCATTGCGGCATCGCCCGCCCCACCGGCAGCGGCCATTCCGGCGCTGCCTGCCGCGCCAGCTCCTTCGGCGGTTGCGCCCGCTGTCTCGGTTGCCGCCAGAGCACCGCCCGCGGCTGCTCCCGCGCCCCCGGTTGCCGCAACAACTGCGACCGTCGCGGCGGTGAGAGCGGCACCTTTGGCGACCTCCATCCCCATTCCAACCAGGTCTGCCGCGCCCGCCCCCAACGTTCCCGAGGCGACCGAAGCCGCCATCTTGGGGATCATCCAGGAGGCGAAGGCGAACAACAGCATCGACATCAGCGTCGGGAAGATTTGAGTGATCGGCAGATCGGCTGTATATCCGTTCATCGTGGCGATCCAGTTGGCCGAGATCGTCTTGAAGACGCCGAGCATCAGGTAAATGAGCATCAAACGGACGCCCGTACTGATAGCAAGAGAAATGTACCTTTCAAAATAAGGCGCAGTCCACCGACTACCACCGAAACCAAGGAAGATGTAGCCCGCCGACATGACGATAATGGCTTCGAGCTTGGTGACAACGTAATGGAGCGTAATGATGATGTACGAGGCGAGCACAATGCAGGCCGCGAGGATTGTCGTGATCGCTCCGCCGGGTTCCGAGAGCAAGTTGACCGCAGAGACCTTGGTAAAGAGGTCCGAGACGATCTGGAGTCCCTGCGTCATGATGTCCGAGGGATTCTGGACCACACTGACGCCAGCGGCATTTGCGCCGAGTTGCGCAAAGCTGTTGACGATGGCCGGTATCCAAGTCTGGCCGTTGATGAGCACGGCGTAAAAGAACCCGATGACGAGCAACTTCTTAATCAGAGTAAGAAACAGTCCCATGAAGTCGTGCTCGCGGAGGAACTGCGGCGCGCTCCAGGCGAAGTCGAGCGTTGCCAGCGCATAGAAGAGGTACGTCGCCTCTTGCATGATGGTGGGAATCCACGCATTGGCCGCCTGCTCGATCTGCTGAAATGTGCCGCCGACATCGACCGGGGCCTGAGCATGAACCGTGGCGGCCGAGGCAATCGCCACAGCCGCCGAAACAAGGAGTCTCTGTTTTCGCGCCATTGGGTGTGGCTCCCTAGAACTTCACGCCGTCCGATTTCAGTTGTGGTTTGCCAAAGAAGTTCGCCTGCGCGTTCGCTGCGCAGATCTTACCCTCGTCCGAGGTGGACCAGTCCGCAGGCGCTTTCGCCCTCTGTGCATCGCAGAGCGGCGTCAGTTGCTTGCGGAGATCCTCGTTCTGAGCCAGAAAAGACGAGATTCCCTTCGGCGTCGCCTGCGCAATCTCGCCGCCGCCGGCATTCTGGAATGCCGTTACAATCGGGCTCTTCTCGGCCGTCTTGCACCCGGCCAGCACCAACAAAATGCCGATACCACAAACCGAAATCACTTTCATCGTTCTCTCCTAGAAGGTCACACCGTCGCTTGTGACCTGGGTTTGGCCGAAAAACTGATCGGAGTTGGCCTGTTTCGTTGCATCCGCCTGTAGCGTAGCGCTCTGATATGCAGCCTTGCTCTGCATATCCGCCATCATCAGTTGGCGCAACTTCATTAACTGCTCCGCCTGATTCTCGGCAATCTGGTTTCCGACCTCGATGGCCTGCATGCGCCCTACAGCCGACTGGCTTTGGCTCTTGAGCGTGTCAAGCAGGGCTTCATCGCTGTCGAACTGGTTGTTTTGAACTCCAGCGGCCTTCAGCGCGCCGAGGGTGCTGTCAAGGCTCGTCTGGCTCCAGGTCTGGTACGACTGACCATAGTTAGTAGACGTGCTGTATCCCGGAAAGCGTAACCGGAAAGTGCCGTCCATGTTGCTCAGCGTATAGGAAAGCGCCTGCCCGGTATTCACGATCTGGCGCAGCGTTGTGATGTCCGAAGTGACCGTCCCAAAGAGTTGATCGGTGATAGTAATTCCATGCTTGGCCATGTCGAGCAATTGGTTGAGTTGATTCTCGACCATCAAGACCTGTTGTTCGAGTTGGCCTGCCAACTCGACATAGTTGAGAATCTGCGTGAATTCGGTTGCGAACAATCCGGGAACGCCAGCGTGCGCCGGCGCCGGACAGACGGTCTCGACCGCCATGATGGAGACGAGAGCGATCGAGGTTGCGCTCTTAACCAACCATTTGTGTTTCATGCTTTGCCACTCCTTCGTAGTAGTCGATCCAGCCCTTGTCTACCTTCCGCTCTTCCATCCATGCCGAGATCCAGGCTGGACCCATTTGCTCGACAAGAACATCGATTCGCGCCCTGTCTTTCTGGCCAGATACCGCCAGAAAAGCCAGAGCGACTGGCCCGAGCCGGAACGAGATCATGCGGCGGCCAAGCCGCTGAACGATGTAGTAGTCCCGCTTCGGCGTTGCCGACTGAAGCAGCTCAATCTCGCGGCTGTTCAGCCCTGCGTATTCGTAGAACTGGCGCATTCCCTCATTGCCAGCTTCCGAGTTCGGCAGGTAAATCTTCGTGGCCGTGCTCTGGAGAATCGCCGACGCAATCGGCGACTCCTTCACATCGGCCATGCTTTGCGTTGCAAGAAGAACGACCGCATTCTTCTTGCGCAGAGTCTTGAGCCAGTCCTGAATCTTGTCCCGCCAGGCCGGATGCTTCAAGAAGAGCCATGCTTCGTCGATGGGAACCAGCGTAGGGCTGCCATCGAGCGCCCGCTCCATGCGGCGGAAGAGATAGAGCAGGACGGCCATAACCGTCGCTTCGCCATACGACCCACTGAGCAACGTCTCCATCTCGCACACCACAAACCTCGAAGTCGTCAGGCCGTCATTGCGGGCATCGAGCAGCCCGCCCAGCGCGCCGTCGATGACGTAGGGCTGCAATCCGGCTTTGAGCTTTTCATCTTGAAGGTTCGCTTCAAGTTCGGTCAGCGTGCGCCGTTCGCGCGGGGCCGAAGCGAGCTGTTGAAGTGCGCGGTGAATCGTGTGCCGCTCTGCCGGGCCGACCTCGACCTGCTGCATCCGCAAAACGGTCTCGACCCATTCCTGCCCCCAGCCGAATTCCGCCTCATCGTCGATGTCACGGAGTGGCTGGAAGCTCAATCCACCTTCGCCGATGTCATAGAAGCGCCCGCCTGCTGCCTTGCAGAGCGCGTACAGAGAATGTCCCTTATCGAAGGCGAAGACCTGAGCGTTCGGATAACGGAACCACTGCGCGACAAAGAGCGCCAGGCTGACGGATTTGCCCGCACCCGTAGGTCCAATCAAGAGCGTATGGCCGACATCGAGGTCATGCAGATTGAGCCGGTACGGAACCCCGCCCTGCGTCGCCGCATAGAGCAGCGGCGGCGAGTCAGGCGGCATGAGCGAAGACGGATTCTTCTTTTCGCCGGCCCAGACCGACGAGATCGGCATCAGGTCCACATAGTTGCGCGTATGCGCGATGACACGGCGCACTTGCGCTACTCCGTTGCCGGGCAGCGTGCCAAAGAAGGCGTCTACGGCATTGATGTCCTCAAGCCGGACACCAAAGCCACGGTTGATAAGCGCCTTGCGGAACTCGCCAATCATGTTGTCGAGGAAGCGTCGGTCCTTGTGCTGAAGCACAACCGACGATGAGAAGTAGCAGAAATGCACATCGCCGGATGTGGCCTCGGCCAGCGCGCCATCGGAATCCGACACCATCGACATGGCGAACTGGTTCAACTGCCCGCCGCCGCTCGATTTGAAAACCTGATCCTTCAAACCGCGCTGCTGAAACTTCCACTTCTTGCCGATCTTGGCAATGACACCTTGCGCCTCGGAAGGATCGAGCAGAATCGCCCGCGTGTTCCAGCGGTATTCGCAGGAGATTGTATCGAGGACCGAAAGAGCGCCGGGATACGTCGAGCGTGGAAAGCCATCGAGCGCAAGCGTGCGCAGATGGCGCTCTCCCATCATCGGCTCCGTCCCGCCGCGCAGGTCCTCCATCGCAAGCAGATCGTTCAGAAAGACCGGAATCTCCGGTTGCATTACCGGCCCTTTGATCCCGGTCAGCGCGCGGCGGAGGTAGGAAAGCAAGCCGTCATCGACACGCTCATAGCCATCGCCCAACTTAGTCACTTGCGCCTTCAGGCGCGTGACCGGAAGCTGTGCCGAGAAAACATCCTCGAACTGCCGAATCTTTGCCTTGAAGTAACGCAACGCTTCGGCGCCAGCGCCATCGCCTTTACTGGAAGAGCCGGAAATCATGAAGCCTTCGAGCTTTTCGGAAGCCACAAGCGGCGGCAGATAGGTCAGCGTCAGGAAGTATTCGTTCTCGAAGTGAGTGCCTTCCTGCGCGAACTGCTCGCGGCGCTCGCGGTCGATCAAGGCCGTCACCGAATCAGCAAATGCGCCCTCCGGCGAGTAACCGCTCGAAAACGACCGGATGCAATCGACCTGAATCATCCAGCCGCTACCCAATCGCAAGATGCGATTGAGCCGCTTGGCGACGGCTGCCATCTCGGCATGTGTTGCCGATTGCAGATCGGGACCGCGATACTGCCATGCCGCGAGCAGCGATCCATCGCGCTGCATCACGATTCCGTCATCGACAAGGCCGAACCAGAGGAGCAGATCGGCCAATCCCGCAGGCTGTTTGCGCGTTTCTCCGAACATGGCTACCTCCAACCTCTCTTCGGCGTTTTGCCAAAAGCAGCAACCCCACTTTTGGCAGGGTAGAAATCCTTGTAGCCGAGATGACGGCTGTAAACCTTGCGCATCATCGGATCGGCCTTGCCGATTCTGGCCAGCACGGCCACGATGGTCCAGAAAGCGATGATGGCAACAAGAAAGGAGAAGAAGCTCATGACGGTCACGGCCATCATGGCTGTGCCGAGTCCGGCCAGGATGACCAGTTCACGATCTCCGCCCAAAAGTTGTTGCGGCCTGCTCAGAGAAGTCCGCATGATCGTTTGCTCAGGCCCATCGAAGTCCAAATTTGCCATCTCGTCCTCCGGCGACGGGGACAGCTCTTGTGAGCTATCCCCGCTGACCCTGATCCTGGTTATCCCCTCGCTACGAGCCGAAGAGCGGGCTGGGCAACGGCATGAACAGGCTGAAGAAGCGAAACCTCCGCGGCCTGGCCGATAAAGGACGACATCACCTGAGCCGCGAAGACGACCAGGCAGACGGCAATGCCGATCTGCAAGAGCCGCTTCATCGTCTCGCCCATCTCGCCGCTGGCGAAGGCGAGCGTTGCGCCGAGCGCGACAATGGCGATCACGGAAATGGAGTATGCGACTGGACCAGTCAGCGAAGTGACGAGGGTGTTGAGTGGGCCTTCCCATGGAAGGTTGCTTCCGGTTTCCGCTGCGAAGGAAACGGCCGATCCAATCAATACTGCCAGGGCAAGGAACCCGGCCTTCCGCATCCGGCTGCGAGTGACACCGGGGTGTGTAAGTGTAGCCTGCATGAAGATCCTCCATGTGCCCTCCGGCACGGTTGACGAAAGGCGTCTGCAACGCCCTTCCGGTTGTTGTCCCAGCCCCGGCGTGATGCCGGAGCCCAATCATCAAACCTGTGTCAGCAGGTAGCGGCCATTCTCGTATCCGGTCACAACAGCCACTTCCTGCACCTTGCGTCCCTGAATCGGATCATTCACGATAGAAATAACCAGATCGACTGCGCTCCCGATCATTCGTTGTTGTGGCGCGTCGGTCGCTTCGCGCACCAGCGCCTCCAGCCGGTCAAGCGCCTCCGCCGCGCTATTCGCGTGGAGCGTCGAGACGCCGCCCGGATGCCCGGTATTCCAGCTCTTGAGAAGGGGAAGCGCAGCCGCCCCGTCTCGGACCTCGCCGACAACAATTCTGTCCGGCTTGAGCCGCAGTGCGACCTTCAGACACTTCAACTGATCGAACTCGGTTGTCGCCAACATGCTCAGGCTGTTGGCGGAGTCGAGCAGCAATTCCTGCGTATCCTCGATCACGAGCACCCGGTCAGCCGGCGTCAACGCCCCGATCTCTTCGAGAATGGCGTTGGCAATCGTCGTCTTGCCCGCCCCGGTCCCGCCGACGACCAGAATGTTCTTGTGCGCGATGATGGCCTGCTGAATGACTTCAAGGTGATCGTGTCCGCGAACTGCGTCGATGAAGTCTTCCTGTTCGGAACGCCGGTTGCGCGGATCGTCCTTGGTGGTCAGGATTCCCTGACGCTGAAGATCGCGCAGGCTGCGCTTCTTGTCCGACTTGACGCGAATCGCAAACGAAGGCGACACGACCACCGGCTCAATCAGACCGGCAAAGCGGTACTTCCAGATCGGAAGTTGCGATTCGAGAACTGGCTTCGATTCGGTAACGGTCGTCTTCTGCATCGAGGCGATGGTCATCATCGCCCCGCGCGACTGGCGGCTGTCGAGCTCGCCAATATGTTCGAAGGCGGACCCAGTCCGCTTGACCCAGATGCGGCAATCCTCATTGACGAGAATGTCCTCGATCCCGCTCGACTGCCCAGTATTCGTTTCGTCGAGCAGGCCGCAGATCACCGGCCCAAGCTCGTCGCGGAGCTTCTCTTTGAGCCGTTCCTGTTTCTCGTCTGAGTGGCGATCCTGCATCCAATGTTCTCGCTTTTCTGGTCAATCAAGTCTTGCGCAAATCTCCACAGCAATGTACATTCCAATACGAATACATGTAACACCAGTCCCCTCGAATTTGCAAGTCTGCTGGAAAGGAGGCCGCATGGATCGAACTCAAATTGCCGTCGAACATATGCTCGGCGCGCTCGACGCACCGGCCTACGACCTCGGCGTCTTGAGCGTGCGGGGAATGCTCCCCGGCCTGGCGAATCTGGTCGCCAGTGGTGTCATGGCTCGGATTCCACTCCTCAAGGCCCACAATGCACGCGGCGCACACATCTATATCCGGCCAGCCGAGGAGCACCGCTACACCGTCCTCGATGACCTGTCTTCTGAATCTGTTGCACGGCTCATCGCCGATGGCTGCGAACCGTGCGCCGTGGTCGAGACCAGTTCCGGCAACTTCCAGGCATGGCTCAAACACGCGGAGGTCTACCCGGCGGCGGTCTCCACACTCGCGGCGCAGACACTCGCCCGCCGCTATGGAGCCGATCCGAACGCCGCCGACTGGCGCCGATTTGGCCGACTGCCGGGGTTCACCAACCGCAAGCCCAAGTACCGGAAAGCGAACGGGCTTTATCCTTACGTTCTATTACGGTCCAATTCCGGGGTCGAGTTCAGCGCGGCGGCGCGATTCCGCCTTGAGGTGACAAAGCTCTACCAGCTTCACGAGCAGCAGTGCGAGGCCCGCGCCGCCCAACATCAGTCGAGGCCCGTACCTGCATCCGGCCAGCCAGCCTATTCGTGCCTCTCCCTTGGGCGGTTCCGCAACGCTACCAAATTCCACGACCGCCCCGCCGCTGCCGACATCGCCTTCTGTGTCGCCGCCATCTCGCTCAGGATGCCGGACGATGCGATTGCCGCTGCCCTTGACACCAATTACCTGTCGAGCGATCCCAACCCCTCCCGGCGCACTGCCTATATTCGCCGGACGATGACGAAGGCGAGAGCCTGGGCGAAGCGGTGAGCGCCATGTCTGTGCCGGTACTCGCCCCGATGCTCCCACTTGGAAGAACTCCGTGGCGAGCCCCTGGACTCACCCATCTGCCGCTGCGCTGCCTCTGCAATCTCAACGGCGGCTCGTGGACATTGAACAGGCTTGCTCCACTTCGGTTTGCCTTTCTGTTTGCGTTCAGCGTGCCGCGCTCAAAGCACCCACGCCCTTCGGACGCACGCTCTCCCTCCAGAGATTCTTGGGACTCCTCCCCCGAGGCAAGCTCGTGTCCCCTTCCCAAAATCTCCTCCACTCGCCTTGGGAGCGGGCCGCGACGGCACACCCTCCGGGCAAGCATGTACCGCATCCAGCGGACAAACTTTCAGAAAAAGGAGCAATACACCATGTTCAACAAAGTCATCCTCATCGGCCGCCTCGGAAAGAATGCAGAAGCCAAGACCACGCAGAACAAGAAGGACTACGCCGTCCTCAGCCTGGCCACGAGCGAAAGCTGGAAGAACGAACAGGGCGAGTACGAAACCCGCACCGAATGGCACCGTATCTACGCCTGGGGCAATCTCGCCAACTTCGCCAAGACGCTCCAGAAGGGCCAACTCATCAGCCTGGAGGGGAAGATCAAGTATCGCGTGATCGAGGAAACCGTCAAGGGCAAGCAGGTCAAGTACACCATCGCCGAGATCCACGCTTCGAGCATCCGGCGTCTCTCGAAGGTCGAAGCTGCTGACGATCCCAGCGACGGGGCGGACGAGGCGTAATATTTCATTCCTGATCCGAATCAAGAACCGGTGTCCGGAGGCTCGGTTGGTTTAGGGCACAGCCTCCGGCCCTTCTGGAAGCCGGCCGTGGGGTTTCTACGTTACTGGGAAAAACCCGTAACGCCCAGTCGCCGATCTTGAAAAGTGTGTGTAATTGATCCGATCAATAAGATGTGCCGGTGGATCATTGTTCTCCAAAACGATAACCTGCCGTTCCTTCGGCAGCATCGACAGTGCCTCGTAAAAGGCGGCAATCACGTCATCGGATATCTCCTCACCCGGCGAAGTGTCCCTTCGCTTATATGTGACTAAGGGTGAATCAAGAACAACCAAGCCAGGATGCGATAACTCACTCGTTGAATCGGTACAGTAGTCCAAAAGTCCAATTATGAAGGCGGCATAAGCTATTGCCCGGAATCCCTTACCTTCGCTGGAACGCTCCTTGCCCGAAATCACGAGATCCACTTTCTCGTCGCTGAATGTCACCCGCGTTAGCCCAGGATACTTCCAAGCCTCCAAGATACTTTGCACTTTGAGGACGAACGTCTCTACAGACTGTGACATGAGAATGTCAGAGGCGTTCTCACGCGGCTCCGCTTTCCACACATAACTTGCGATCTTGTTTCTCTCTTCTTGTAAGCCCACGAGCTTCGAATGGAGAGTGGCCGCCTGTGCGAGACGATCCCTAACATTGATGACCTCAGTCAACTCAAGCCGATTTTGCCTTGCAGCAGGCGCGAGTCGGATCATTATCTCCTGTGTTGTGGACTGATATAGTTGCGACTGAGTTTCGTATTGCTGTTGTATCTCCGAAATCTCAGTGTCCAACTGCGAGGTTGTTCCAATAAGATCGCGTAGTAAACCCTGAATTTTCGCGATCTCAGCACGACAAGCCTGGCGAATATTCTCCAGATATACAACAGGCTGTCCTTCGTGAACGCTTGGATCGTGGTCATCGGGAGGCGCCCCGCACAAGGGACAGCGCACTTGCTGGAGTTGGGAAAAATACGAGTCCATTTCTATGATCGCTTGGAGTCGCGCTAGATCATTCTTGTAATGCTCTTCCAGAAATGCGAACCGACGGCGCAACTCGGTCGTACTCGCTTGGCGCAGTTCCAATTGCTGCGTCTTGCTCCAAGCCTCTTGACGAGTCTGCTCATGTTGCGCGATCTCATCTTGATTTGCCGTTAAAATCTCCGTTTTGGTTGCGATGGCTGCCTCAGTTCGCTTGCGCCTCTCCTCAATGGAGGCAGGTTCCTTGTCGAGATCAGATATTTCGGCCTCTAGCTGTGGTATGAGCCGATCAAGCAGTTCGAGTTGGGCCTTTTGCCGAGCACGGCTCTCTTTGCGCGATTCTGTAGCAATCACGCTGGAGTCGTCAATGCCAGTGAGAAGCAATTTGAATATCGAGAGCTCTTCTGTCCGTGTCGTATATTGTCCAGTAAGAACTGGAGACGTGTCGCTTATGATTCGCATTTCGTCAACGAGCGACAGCCAAGATAGGTCACGGAAACCGAGTACACGAGTTTTTCCAGATTGATTGAGTCGAATCCTCCTTCCCCACGCATCGCACGACTCAAGCAAGAAGGCAGATACCGTGGCTTTGTCGGTAGGGGAATGTTTTTCAGATAGATTCTCCTCCGACAGTGAGCTCCCGTTAGATAAGATTCGATGCACGAACCCGTGTCCACTCAGGCTTCGTTCGAGCTGATGGACCTGATGGTTGTAGTCCTCGATTTCGAGAAAGAGAGACTCGTACCCAGCGCTCTCATCGATACGCTTTGGGCGAGTCGATCCGCCGAGCATGAAGTCGATGCACTGAAGAATATAGGATTTTCCTGTATTAGATGCGCCGGAAATCACATTGAATCCGGGACCAAATCTTACCTCAGCTGGCTTTTTGCCAGCTCCGGTGGCCCGCAGCACGCGAAGTTGGAAACCTTTGATCATCCGAATTCGTCCTCCAACAATTTCTCGTGAATGAACTCACCGCCCCAACGGTCGAGATGCGCTTTGAAAAAGTCCACAAGCTGTTGATCTGAATAGGCCCCAAAGCGCTCGATGACCCAAGCCGCTCGTTCCCTCAGCCTTTTCGTATAAGGTTGCTCCATATATCCCAAGAACGGGGCTGTGAGGGACGACGCATGATATGCAATCCCATGTTCAGTGAAATTGCGCGCTACGAGTTCCTTGCTGATCATGAGCAGTAACCCACGTTCAATCCAATGGCGGCGCACGAGCGCTTCTCCCGAGCGCAGAGGTGTCGGTGGATGAATACTCTCGGGCCCGTTATCCACGTCACCTGAATGAACAAGCAAGTAGTCGTAGAAGATTAGACGCTGTAGGTCACACTTGGATGGTTCTGCGGCTGCAAGCAACACCAGAGCCCGCAAGCCACACTCAAGAGGCGAATTGAATGGACCTGTAATGATGTTCATGGCACCCACGTCAAGCGGTTTGTATTTGCCAGTTGGTGGCACACACCACTTCGATGGTAGCCCTCAAGGCATTCCTTGAGCGGATGGCTGTCAATCTGGATCGCTCGTGCGACTTCGATGGTCTTTTTAAGACGCTCGAAGCCGTCCGCGTAATCGCCCTCGGCGGTATCGATAACCCCGTCGTAAATAGATTCCTGCAATCGCTCGAAACACCCATCTTCTGGAATGTTGTCCCGAGTGAAGTTTCGCAAAAGCTCGGCGAGATAAAAATGCGTGCGCTGCCTATCAAAATGCTTCTTGAGTTTTGGATGCGCCTGTAAATCAGCAGGAGCGGCGAAGAGCGATGAAATATGATCGCCATAGGCTTGGAGCAGCTGCTCAACATAGCGCGATTCGTGCTTCGCAATTTCTACTGGTACATCAGCCTTGTCAGGAGGAAGGCGCACGAGCCCGCCGCCGAACCGAGCCGCGAAAAATCGAGTTTGTCGATGTTCTTCGATTATTGTTGATGGAGGAAGATCCTTGACGATTCCGAAGTCGAAAGCAACCACGTATTCCCGCAATTCCTGTTCAAGCCTGATCTCCTTCTTGCTTATCGTCAACAAGTTTCCCTTTTCCCAATTTGTGATCAATCCAGAGCGGAGGTTCTCTGCATTCTCCAAAAGCCCGAGGACCTCTGGGCCGACGCCTTGCGGCGCAGCGAAATAGTACGCACGCGGAACCGAGTATTTCTTCTGAAAGGTGTAATAGCACAGTTTCGCGAGTTCCTTCCAAATGTCCGACGGATACAGGGCATGATCATAGTGCTTGCACTGAAAGTTGTCCCAAGGGCCACCGGAATTGACTGCTCCGACGTAGCCAATGACATCCCGCCCTTTATCTCCAGCGCCGCTTGCGCGGCGAACCTCAGCGTAACGCTCGCGAAGGTTCTCCGCCCATTCGCGGACAAACTGTTCCCACTCATCGGCGGTATAGATTTTCAGGACCTCGATGGGATCATGCTTTCGTCCCAGCAATATTTGCTGGTTGGTCAGCTTGCCCAACGTGGATGGAGGCTGGATTGGCTCCACAGGTTCTATTTCTTCGTCGTGCATCTCAAGGCCCCTGTGCTATTTCGTAAATTTTAATCGTTGCGAACGGTTGTTTTAATGTTTTGTGCGCAGAAACAGTGCGGGAGGTGCGGAGAGTGGTACGGCTTGAGCCTTCCTGCTGGATGGGTGTCGTGAGAGTCACGGCGCCTTGATTGAACCAACGTTTCTAAAACTTGCCGTCCGGTGTCAGTCAGTCCGGGATACCGGCATGTTGTGAAGGCCCGCCATCGGCAGGGCTACCAATTCCGTCCCAACCAAACCCCGCAAGCCAGGAGTAGTGCTCCAGCGATCAGCCCACCGCTGATGCAGGCCCAGAGCAACCTTCCCCATACGCCCGTGAGCTTGCTCTTGAAATCGTCATTGGCGGAAGCCAACGCCTTTTGGGCCTCGGCCATCGAGTATTCCAGAGTCTTTTTGATCCACTCATCCATGCGTCCGTGGGCCAGATTCAGGGCGCGGGTCAGTGCGTCATCAATGAGCGACCTGATGACGGCGGCGAAGTGCTTCCGCGTCTCCTCTGAATAGCTCTTGAGGATTGCGTCGCCGCCGATGGCCTCGTGCAGGCTGGCCTGTACATCTTCGAGCAACTGCCGGGTCGTCTGCGCGGCAGAGTCGATCGATCCCTTCACCTGCGTGGCTGCGAAATCGGCAATTTCGCGCGTCACGCCGCGGAGCCGCGCCTGCTCCGTAGCGGCTTCCGTGAGACCGCGCGCCGTGTTCTCCAGCGCGCGGCACTCAACGATGCTCAGCTTGTACCGCAGCCATTCGGGATCTTCCGGGTCCATCTTCGAGAACTGCTGAACCAGATCGATGAGGACGCGCTCACGGGCCTCGCCTTCTGGAAAGGCCAGGAAGACGAGATCGCGAATCCATGCGGTTTTGTCGGCTGTGAGAGCTGGATTCATGCTCATGGCAGGAGAACCTTTCTGGCATCGGTGAACTGACTGAAGGCGCGGAAACGATACGTCCGGGCACGCAGGGTCATGTCGGGCGCACGTAGCTCCGGCACAGTCGTCCGCCGCTCGCCCACGTCGCTGAGCGTCACGTTCATTGTCCGCATCATCTTCTGAAGGTCTGGCCGCCGCGCGTCGATCCGGATTTCGGCCGGGGAGAAAGCGTCACGGAAGGCAGCTACATCGGCTGCCAGCTTGGGATTCTCCCAGGCCGAGGGAACGCCGTCCTGATAGTAGTTGTGGACGATGACGTAATCGACGGTATCCTGCAACTCCTCACCCCATTCAATGACCGACCGGGCTGAGGCAATGTCCCCATCGACGACGCCGAGCGCCGTCCAGCGCAGTTCGAGGCCGGAATCCTGCATGACCCGGTAGAACTCCCGGAACCACGGAATCATCCGGTGGCCCTGAGCCGCACCCAAGTCGGCAAGAATCACATCGGCCGTAGATTCTAGCGAAATCCCAAGCAGCTTGTCGTAGGTCCAGCTTTCGAGCGCCGGGAGCTTGTGCGCCTGGGCAAAAAGCGCCTTGAATGAACCCTCGGCCTTGTTGTCCGGGTCCATGTCGAGTAAATCCGCCTGGCAGAAGTTGTCCGCATACCATTCGGCCAGGGTCGCCACCACCGTCGTTTTGCCGACTCCGCCTTTGCCGGCGATGGGGAAGACGACCCGCTTGGGTTTCATACCCAGTTCTGCGGCTACTCCTCGCCTCTGCCCACAAATGGGCTCGGCTTGAATATCTTCACAGGCCGTAGCCGCTCCTCCCTTTGCCGGTTCTGCTCCGCTTCCCGGTCCAGCCGGGCCATCAATTCTTCCCTCTGAATTTGCCATTCGGGTTTCTCCTGATTATTGGAATTCGTGTTCCGTTGTTGTGATTCGCTGCTTGAGGCGGTCTGCAGCACCTTTTCCCCGCTCAGGGGGCGGAGGTTCCTGCGAGCCTTCGTTTTGAGCGATGGCACGCCCGTCAGACGAACGGCCATCCGCCAAAATTGCCGGTAGCTGCCTTCGTAGCCGTGCTCGACTAACGCCCGCCAGATCGCTCTCCATGGAAGACCGACGGCATAAACCGCCCGCAGTTCGCTGACCATCCCCTTAAGAAGGCGCGCCTTGAGCGGCAACAATTCGCGTCGCTCGTTGAAGCGTTCCAGCAGAGATTCGAGTTCAGGTGCCGCCTTCCGTGTAGCAATGTGCATTGCAGTAGAGTATCGCCTCTGCCCGCCACGAATGCAAGCCTGAGAGGGCAGATTTTGAATCATATCTGCTCAAGAAGGCTCATTAAGGCTCACAAAGCCTCACACTCAGCGCGCTCGCGGAGAATATGAGCCTTAATGAGGCTTTGTCTGGCTTCGTGAGTCTTTGTCTGCCCTCTGCGCTTGCGCCTTTCCGTGGCCGTCAGGCCGCCGCCGGGTTCAGTTCGGCGCACGGGTATCAGCAGGTAAGGCAGTAGTGGAACATAAAGCGCAGACGCGCTTTGAAGGTTTTCTCCTCGCATCCAGTTTGTATTCCGCGCGGTTTTGTGACGCACAGGCGTACTTTAGAGACCCCTTCCGTGCGTCATTGCTATGGGATGTACATTGCGGTATAGTGTCGCCATGCCAAGACCGAAACCGAAAGAGATTGTTCGCTACACAATCCGTCTGAAACGGCCAATGGCCGAGCGCATTGCGGCCATCAAGTCGCAGCTTCACGCCAAAAGCGACAATGAAGTATTCGAGTACATCGTTAACGTGGCGACCGACCAGCGCGACGATCTGATCCAGCTCGTCTACAGCCTCTTCGGCAATCTCTCTGACAGCATCGGCCATCGGCTTCAAGCCATTGAAACCGTCTCGCAACTCCATCTGGCTCTGACCGACACCTTCATCAAGTACGCGCTAACGGTACTGCCCGAAGTGCCTGAACCGATGCTCCGGAGCGCGCGCAGCCGAGCGACTCAAATCTACGAGCAAGTCAACATCACCGCGGCCAGAGAATTCCAGCGGCGTCGAGAGTCCGGCGCCTATGGAGCCAGTGAATTGGGCCTGGCTGATGGCGCGGAGCTGACAAACGGCACCGGCAAGGAGTGATCAGAAATGCCCCGGCGAATCCGAAGCGAGAAAACCGGAAATGAGGAACGGGAGCGCAGCGGCCAGCTTCGCGCAGGGCGCGTAAGACAGATTCCGTCTTCGCATCCACGCATGACCGGAACTGCCAGAAATCTTCTTCGCCTTGCGCGCATGGTTGCCCGCATCTCGAAATCAGGAAGCAAAAGCGGCGGAATTGCCTCCTATTCGCCCGGTTCATCCAGAACATCGCCTTTCCAGCGCCGTGCCATCGTCAATGTTCGATACTCATCCGCCCGGACACGTGGAGGCTGGAAAGCTCACGGGACTTACATTGAACGGGAAAGCGCCAAGGGGGACCGAGAGAATCCCGACGCCGAGCGATTTGGTCTGGCGAAGGAGCAATCTCTCGGATCGCTCGCCGACGGCTGGCAAAAGGCCGGCGACCGGCGTCTATTCAAAGTCATTCTCTCGCCGGAAGACCCAGGCGCGGACCTTGAGCGAACAACTCAGGAAGTCATCCATCGCATCGAGAAAGAAGTTTGCGGGACAGTTGAATGGGGAGCCGTGGTCCACCGGAACACGGATCATCCTCACGTCCATATAATCCTCCGGGACCGGCTCCGTTCCGGAGTGGAATTCACTCTTCCGCGCGATCTGATCCGCCGCGGTCTGAGAGAGGCAGTACAAGAATCTCTCACCCGGCAGCTCGGTCCGCGCACTTTTGAGGAGATCGAAGAGCAAAAACAGGTGGAATTGACAGCAAATCGTCTCACTCCCCTTGACCGTCGTCTGGCTGATCGCCTGGTTCCGTTTCCCGATGGAAATGAATTCAAGAACCTCGACCGCGCCAGAAATCTTCCCGAAAGCTCCCGCCTGCGTCACCTTGCCCGCCTCGGCGTGGCCAAGCTGCTTCCTTACGGTGAATGGCAGGTTCGATCCGACTTCCTGAGCCAGCTCCGGAGCATGAAAGACATTCAGGACCGGGCGCGGACACTCTTCCGTTGCGGCGTGGCCATCAGCGATCCCCACGCCCCGATGGAGTATTCCACCTACTCGAAGAAGCTCATCGGGCGAGTGCTTCTCAACAGCGAAGACGAGCGCACCGGCGCGCTCCAGACCATCTTTGAGACCACCGAGGGGAAGATCGAAATCATTCGTCACGACGCGGCATTGCGTGCGGCGTGGGTAAGAGGAGATCTTAAGCCCGGCAATGTTGTCGTCATCGACAGTCTGCGCAGCAACCCCGAGCAGCTTTACGCCTCATCTGCGGGCAGGGATTCGGAGATACTCCGCAACGAGAAGGCACTCAATTCCATCGTGCGCCGGATGCGCGCCATGAATCTCACCACGGGCGAATCTGACAAGGGATGGATGGGAGAATTCAACAAAACGCTCCGTTCGAGGATGATGGATAGGATGAGAAGTCGCGGCTTCTAGGCTTTTGTAAATCTGGAGCTGATCCCGTTTGTCGGTATCGACCTTGCCGACGATGAATTACCACGCGCGATTTGATGTTTATCGCTGTGACTATTTGACGCCCCCCGGCAATGGCCAGCGCCGTTGTCCGACCGCCAACGCCTGCGAATTCAAGCGGTGGTAAACTGTCCACACAACCGGAACCCAATCAAACAGTGGAGCTTACACTTTATGCCAGCAAGAGACAACGGCGAAATAGCTCTCCTCAAGAAAAGAATCATCAAGTTTAGGGAGAATTATGATGAGTGGAAGCAACCTGCCAATGACGTGAGGAAAAGACTCCAAGAGTTGCTATCTCAGCTCATGGATCGGAATGGACTCGTCCCAGCCGTGCTCGAAAGCCGAATAAAGCCAAAGAATACCGCTGCCAGAAAGATCGAGGAAGCTTCTGACGATAACCCGCTAGCCCTGATAGATGACCCGCGCGATTTGTACGACTTCGTCGGTCTACGGCTGGTGTTCCTATTGAAAGATGAGGTTGCAAAGGCCAAGACAGTGATTTGCGCCACGTTTCCGACCGATTCGCCGATAGTAAAGGGCGAGGAACTAAAGCCCAACGAGTTCGGCTACCGTTCGATCCATCTGCATTCGAGAATACCGAAGGCGTGGCTGACCGATCCGGTCTACACGGACTTTGACCGACTCACATTCGAGATTCAGCTGCGAACATTATCCGAGCACAACTATGCAGTAGCTTCAAGAGTTTTAAGTTACCGGCAGACCGAGGCAGTACCGCCGCCTGTTCAGCGGTCACTACTTAGGTTGGCCGCAATTTTGGAACTCGTAGATCTTGAGGTTGAGCGGGTGTTTCAAGAAAAAATGGCTTACGCGGCGAAAGCAACGACAAGTCTAAATCCTGATGAAGCTCTCAACGTTGACCTGATCATCAAGATACTTGACAAGGAATTGCCAAAGGAGCATCGCGTACCCAATGATCGATATGCGGCACTCTTTGATGAGCTCACAAAAAATGGAGTGAATTCGGCGGGCCAACTGCTCGAACTGATTAAGAAATTCCGTGACGCGGCGTTCGACCTCAACAAGATAGCAGCGGAATCCTCTGCCAACGGGGATCCTGGATACCCCGACGAGTATGGGAAGGCTGGCCAGGGTATATACTTTTCTCACGTGGGTTTGGTCTGGAATATGCTGCCGCTGAGGAATCGAGCATAGACCGAAGCCGATCAGTATTGAGCAACCGGTTGGAGGAAACGAAAATGACTAACGCCACGACAATTGAAGTAAATGGAGTTGTGTACAAGAAGAGCTCTCGCAGTAATTCGAGCCAGATGTGCGTCGGTGTCGCATTCAAGAACGACGACGTTCTTGTGATAAATACCAATACTCGAGATATTGTCCTCCGCTTTACGAGAGGCGAGTGGCATGCATTCGTCGCAGGGGTCAAGGCTAACGAGTTCGATGATGAGTAGACTACATTGCGGTGGTAGCGAAACACCGTCATGCTTCCATCGCGCTCGGCTGCGCTATTTTTGATCTATCTAGCTTTTCCTGCTTGTACCAGCTTCAATGAGCACAAGCAGGGCTAAATGTGCGGACAATAGAGTACGTTTCGGTTTGCGCCTCGACGTCAGCAACAGTACGACCCTAAACGAATATTGTTCCCCAAAAGCCTGCAAGTGTCATGGAATCTGCTAAATGGGTGCGGCCATGCTGCCGAATGACTTGAATTTCTAGTGGCAATCAATCAACAAACTCAGATGATTTTACTCAACGATATAGTGGAATGTACACTCCATAGTCAGGAGGCATTCCATGAAGAACGGCAGAATCGCTCCTCCCGGTTACGTGCTCCCTAATCGGCCCCGCTGGCAGGGCGGCTGGAACCTCCGCTCGGTCTTCGGCGCTGTCCTTGCCTTCACTCTTGTCGCAGGCGCGGCGACTGAGTGGCTTGCGACTGAGCTTCACAACCCTATCGAAATGGGAGAGCCGCTCTTCCGGTTTGCTGGCACGCCAGTCTATCAGCCTTTCGCCGCTCTGATGCTTTGGAAGCATTTCGCCGGTAGCCGCCTCATCAGTTCTGGCGTGCGCAAGGATCTCTGGATTTCCCTCGGTGCGACCTTCATCGGAGGGATATTTCTGGCCTATCTAACCTACTGGTTTCTTTCGCTCATCCGCGACCGCAAGAGCACCGACAGCCTGATGAATTTGCACGGATCGGCGACCTGGGCGACGCGCGAGGACATTGAAAAGCTCGGCCTGTTCGACGCTACCGACGGGGTCTACATCGGCGGCTGGCGCGATGCCAAGACCGGGGAGATTCATTACCTGCTCCACTCAGGGGCAGAGCCGGTCCTGCTCTTCGCGCCCAGCCGGAGCGGCAAGGGCGTCTCCGCCATCATTCCGACACTCTGCCAATGGCGGCAGAGCGTCTTCGTCTACGACCTCAAGGGCGAGAACTGGGAGAAGTCCGCGGGCTTTCGTCATGCCATTGGCCAGCGCGTTCTCAAGTTCGCGCCGACCTTGCCAGCGGAGAGCTGCTGCTACAACCCGCTCTCTGAAATCCGCTGGGAGATGGACTACGAGGTCGCCGACGCCCAATCCATTGCCAACGCCGTCATCCGCCACGGCGACGACGACAACCTCTACAAGCACTTTGAGGATGCCGCTGTTGATCTGGTCTCGGCTGGCATCATCCATCTCGGCTACGTCTACCGCAATCTCGTTCCGCCCCGCGAGCCGACTCTCCCGGATGTGCTCGCGCACTACTCCACTCCGGGCATGGACTTCACCGACGTGCTGGTCGAGATGCAGAAGACCGTCCACATGCCGGGCGGGAAATCCGAGCCGCGTCTTCATTGGTTCGATCAGAACGGCAAGCCGACATTCACCCACCCCTATGTGAGCAAGGCTGTTCAGCGGCAACTGAATCGCGCCGACCGAGAGGCATCGAGCATTCAGTCGAGCATCGTTACGCCAATGACGCTGTACGACGACCCTATCGTCCAGAAGACCGTTTCGCGGTCCGACTTCCGCGTCCGCGATCTGGTCTACGGCGAGAAGCCGATGAGCCTCTATTTCAAGGTTCCGCAACCGGACCGCGACAGGCTTCGCCCGCTTGTCCGGCTGATGCTCCAGCTCATCTTTAACCGGCTGATGGAACAGCTCGACGCGAATCGCCATCACTTACTGCTCATGCTCGACGAGTTCCCTGAGCTCAGGAAGATTCCGAATCTTGCTTCGGCGATGAGCCTCATGGCCGGATACAAGATCAAGCCCTACCTGATCGCGCAGACGCTAACGCAGATCGTCGAGGAGTACGGGCCGAACGAATCGATCACCGACAACTGCTACATCAAGGCCGCCTTCCAGACCGACAATCTCCAGACCTGCAAGAACCTCTCCGAGTTGAGCGGCAACATGACCGTTGAGAAAGAGACGGTCAACTACAGCGGTCAGCGTACTGATTTTTACCTCAAACACATCTTCCGCAGCGTTGAGCAAATCCAGCGCCCGCTTATCACTGTAGATGAAATCCGCCGCATCAAGCCTCCACAGAAAGCCTCAAACGACCCCAACAGCAAAATCATCGCCCCTGGCGACATGCTGATCTTCATCAATGGCGTCGCGCCGATCTATGGCGTGCAGAGTCTCTACTTCACGAACGAAATGCTGCTGGCCCGCACCAAACTCAAGCCGCCGGTATTCCCAACAGCGGCCGGCCAGGCCGCGAACCACTCGGAAGCGGCTCAGCACGAAGACAGCGAATTCGCAGCCATTGTTCGCGGCGCGCTCGACGAAGTCCGTATTGAAGAGAAGCTCAATGGAAATTCTTAACCAGGTCATTCTTGCGGGCAATCTGACAGATCAGCCGACTGTCTCCGATGCTGGCGGCCGTCAGTTCATCCGCGCCCGCCTTGCTCAGAGCTGGTTCTATGAGACCCAGGGCAAAACCGTCGAGCATCGGCAGTTCATTCCGCTCACCTTCTTTGGAGAAAGCGCCATCACCGCCAAGTCCTTCCAGAAGGGCGACAACATCCACGTGACCGGTCAGCTTATCCGGCGCGATGCCCGTCCGCGCCCAGAAGATGCAACTTCAGGCCGCGAGCCGGGAACGATCTACGAGATCCACGTCATTCGGGCCTTCCGCATTGCCTCTAACTCAAAGCCGGACGAAACCGCGACTCACCAAAACGAGATTCGCCGCACCAACGACGCCAAGCGCGTCCCATCCTTCCTTGAGGAGAGCATCCGTGATTGGCCTGTTTAAGCACCGTCTCGCCAGCATCCTTCGCGCGATTGCTGCCCTGCGCGTCGCCTTTATGCCGCTTGGCGCTCTGGCAATCGTCACCATATTTCTCTGGACCGGCTTCGGTGTCGTCTTCAACTACACGCACTCGGCGCCCTTTGGCCTCTACCGTGAGCAGTTCGATTCCGAGGCCACGATTCACTCACCCGCCCCCTACGTCTTCTTTTGCCCTGATCGCCGTTGGCCACAGATGTTGGGTGAACCAAATTACCGTGATCCTGCGCGGACCTGCCCTGATGGATTCTCGCCTCTCATCAAGCCCGTTGTGGCCTGGCCTGGCGATCTTGTCTCAGTCTCGACAGTCGGCATTAGCGTCAATGGACGCTTGCTCAAGAATTCCGCACCGATCGTGCGTGACTCGAAGGGAGAGCATCTTCGCCCCTTTGCCGTAGGGGAATATCGCGTAGGCCCGAAAGAGCTTTGGGTTGTTAGCAGCTTCAGCCCGCGCAGCTTCGACTCCCGATACTTTGGACCGATCCCGCTCAAGAGCGTTCACAGGTGGCTCCGCCCGTTGCTTGTGGAGCGCACCTATCGCCCAGCACTTGCAGGAGGTCAGGAGCGATGAACCTCCAGAAGCTGCACTTGCCCGACACAGGGAACGCCATAGCACTGTTCGCAATCGCCGCCCTGATCGGAGGACTCGGCTGGAGCGGCAATCCGTCCCTGCATTTTCTGGCTCTGCTCTATCCATTCGTGTACATTCACACGCGCCGACGACTGGACACGATCAGCGCCGTCTTCTACTACGCCGCCTCGACGTGGCCGGTCATTCCTGGCGCGCAGAGCTTCTTCGGGACCGGCCACCAACTCGGCAAGCCGATTGCCATCTGGATTGCGATCACTGCTCTCGGTTCCTTGCCGTGGCTTCTCTTCTACCACCGGCGCTTTCTACCACTTTCGGCAATTGGCTCACTCGCAATTCTTGCCCTGCCTTTGAGCCTTGTAACCGTGGCTCACCCGCTGATTGCTGCGGGCATCTGGTTCCCAGGTACACGCTGGTTCGGTCTTGCACTGCCGCTCGTCCTGATTGCAGTTCACAGACGACTGGGAACGCCGCTCGTCTTCGCCGTGCTCATCCTCGCATCTCTTGCTGTTCATGCGCGGTTCGTCCGGCCTGCCGCCGATCCGCACATCGTTACTGTCAATACCAACTTCGGCAATGAGTCTGGAACGAGTGAACAGCAAGCTGAGCGTACAATCCAGCAAATCTCCCTAGCGCATTCGAATGCCCTGGTCATCTTCCCTGAATCGGTCATCCCGAACTGGAGCTCCGCGCATGACGCCCGCTGGGCTTCCACATTCATGCAACTCGGCCAACAACGCACGGGTATCCTAATCGGCACGACGATTCCCATTCCTAATACCGACGCCAGCCGCAACGTCCTACTCTCCCGTGGATACACAGAGCATCTTTCCTATGTGCAGCGCGTGCCCATTCCTCTCGGAATGTGGCAGCTTGGAGAATCCCGCCGCGGCTTTCCGCTCTCGCTCCGCTTTCCAGCCGCCATTCGCGTCTGGAACCGCCGCGCCGGTGTTCTGCTCTGCTACGAACAACTTGTCTTCTGGCCGGCCGTCGAAACACTGGCGCGAAACCCGGAGATACTGATAGCGCCCTCGAATCTCTATTGGGCGCGGAATACTTCTATCCCTGCCATTCAGCATCTTGCCGCGCAGGACTGGGCCGACCTCTGGGCGATTCCGCTCTACGAGGCGCGCAATCAATGAAAACCATTTTTTCCGTCATATTCTTCGCGCTTGTGGCCTGCGGCCACGCTCAAAACGTGGACATCACCGCACTCGGCAGACAGTGCGTCCCCGAGGCCCCACTCGCAACGCTCAGCGCCATCGTGAGCGTTGAATCCGGCGCAAATCAGAATGCCATGCAAATCGACTTTCCCAAGACGCTGCTTAAAAGATGGCATCTCCCAGCCGGAACGATCGCACTGAAGCGACAGCCCGCGAATGCGCAGGAGGCGCTCACATGGCTCCGCTACTTCGAGAGCTACGGCATTTACGTCGATCTCGGGCTGATGCAGGTCAGCAGCTACGAAGCGAAGCGGCGCAAGATTGTTCCTGAATCGCTGCTCGATCCCTGCACCAACATGCGGATAGGATGGCAGATTCTCGAAGACGCCTACCGGATCGAGGTCGCCACTTACGGCCCAGGGCAGACGGCCCTGCAACACGCACTGTCGCGCTATAACACCGGCGACACTGCCCGCGGCTTCGACGATGGCTACGTTCAGAGAGTGCTTGTAGCCCTCGGCCATCTGCCCAACCCACCTCAATCCACCCCGGAGAAGCGAAGATGATCGACGCAGAGGACTTCCAGATTCCAGGCACCAACACATTAAAGAACAAGCTGGGCATCACAAGTTCTGATGCGCTGTCCGCAGCGGTATCGCAGTTTACCGAGCGCCGTCTTGTCGAACTTCAGGCATCACCGATTCGCGGCGGTTTCGATTCGTCACACCTGCAAGAGATTCATCGTTACCTCTATCAGGATGTCTTCGATTGGGCTGGAGAGTTGCGGCGCATCGAAAAGGGAGGTGCCCCACCTTCCGATCTGGAGGATACCCTCAATCGCGTTTTCGACCGCTTGAGCCGCGAAAACTTACTGAAAGGCCTCGACAAGGACACATGGATGCGCCGGGCCACTGGCCATATCGAAGAGCTGCGCTCGCTTCATCCGTTTCTCGCGGGGAATGACCTTGTTATCCAAGAATTCGCCATGGAACTTGCCCGCAAGAACAATCTGCGTCTTGAATGGCAGGAGACCCCTGACGCCGTTCACGATATTGTCGCCTTTACGGAACAAGCAGAGCGGTCAGCGCAATTGCGTCGCCTTATCATGCTCGCCGTTGATGCTGACCCTGCCATTCCCAGTCCGCGCCATCACCACACCCTTGAACACGGAAACGAGCTGTCGCTTTCCTTTCCCAGCCCGCGATCCTGATGCCATCTCACATCACGATACAAAATGAGACGTACATTCCAGTAAGACAACGTAATGTAGAGGAGCTTTCCGTTATTTAGGCGACACTTTTTTTGCGAAGTAATTGTCCGGAGGACTCAAATTGTTGCGAGCTAACTTGAGCAGTTTCCGAAACTTCAGCGTCCAATAAAGGTTGTACCAAAAAAACAACAAAAGGGCGCGAGCACGGAGCAAGCGCGTCTTGAAAGTCTCAAAATCACATTTGCTTTCCGCCGTACTTTCTGCCCCGTCTCGCGTATTGATGCCTACGACAAATGAGCAGGGAAAGCGTTCCGCTTTCCAAACCCATGGCTGCGACGAAATGACGTACGCTTCGTCGCTCGATCGTTGACGGTCCTGCCTCCAGATCTGCGAGCAGGGCCGTGCTGGGGAGCACGTGCGAATGGCCTATCTGATCGAACGCAGGGCACAGGTTCTGTACATAACCGCGTCCTTGATAAACGACAAAGGGAAGAGACGCAAGATCGTTATCGAAAGCCGCCCGGAGTATGCTGTCATTTCGCTCCAGGGTCTGAAGGAGCAGTATCCGATTTCCTGGGAGCTGATCTTCGAGGCCGCCAAACGGCAGCATGCAACGAATCTGCGTATCGAAGCAGAGGCCAATGGAACCAGCTCGGCGAGAGGCAAGAGACTCCGCAGATAATTTGCCTTGGCGATTGCTGCTTTCTACAATGCCAGACAAAAGTCTTCCGTCACGCAGTATTGTTTCGACGCAGAGCCACTCTGTCGATGCAGCCGATCAAGTGATCAGCGCCCAGGCGATTGTGTAGCATGGGTAGCCACTCGATTTGTACCCAACGCGAATCAAATCGCCCCTGTAAATTCCTGACGCATTCAGCAACCGCTGTCATTCTTGTCGCGTCTATTGAAATGTACACAGCACATGCCTCGAACACAGTAAGCAAGTTTCTTCCATTTAGCCGTAGCAATTTGAATCTGATGAGGTGCAAGAATGTCCAGAAGGATCTTACGACTGCCAAACGTACTCGACCGAACCGGTCTTTCCCGTAGCACCGTGTATCAGTGGATCAGTGAAGGGCGCTTCCCAAAGCCAGTATCGCTTGGCGCGAGGGCAGTGGGCTGGGTGGAATCAGACATCGAGGAATGGATCAGCAGGCAGATCGAAAGCAGCCGGCCTATGCGGCGCGGTGAGTCTGCCTCATATGCCTAGTAGCCGTCGGTACCAGGTTTTTCGCTTGGCGCATTGGAAAATGCTCTTTCGTTACTCTGAATGGGCGTGTTTCATAACCAATATAGATATTTGCAACTATATTGTTTATGGTACACTCCCAGCATGGAGACACCAATGGAACGCCTACTGAAGTTTGCAGGCCAGCAGTCCGTTCTACGGCCGCACGATCTGGTCAGGCTGCACATTCCGCGCAATTACCTGGGCCGCCTGGTCCGATCAGGAAAGCTCGAACGGGTTGGCCGGGGACTCTATTCTTCGAGCGCGAACCCGCCCACGGAGAATCGGACGCTGGTGGAGGTCTGCCGCAAAGTGCCGCAGGCTGTCGTCTGCCTCTCGTCCGCGCTGCGCTTCCATGAACTCACGACCGAGAATCCATTTGAGGTTTGGATCGCCCTCAAGCAGGGAGCCTGGACACCCAGCTTTGAGTATCCGCCGATTCGTGTTGTGCGCTTTTCCGGACCGTCCCTTACCTTCGGCGCCGTGGAGCACATGATCGAGGGCGTCAAAATCAAGGTCTACAGCCCGGCAAAAACGGTCGCCGACTGCTTCAAGTTCCGGTCGAAAGTTGGAACGGAACTTGCGATTCATGCTCTTCGGGAATGCTTCCGCGAAAAAAAGGCGTCCATGGACGAACTCTGGGAAGCGGCGAAGATTTGCCGGGTCGCCAACGTGATGCGGCCCTATATGGAGTCCCTGAGTTGACCAAGAATGTCTCCAATCTCGCGGCTTCTGTCCGGCAACGTCTGGCGAATCTTGCCCGGCAGCGGAATGAGGATTTCGGGTTGCTTCTGACGAAATATGCCCTGGAACGCCTTCTCTTTCGTATCAGCCGGTCGGAGTATCGGAAGATTTTCGTTCTCAAAGGCGCTCTGCTTTTTGAACTCTGGACCGAACAGACCCACCGGCCGACGCGGGACGCGGATTTTCTCTCCAATGGCGACAACGACCCAAGCCGCTTTGAAGCCATCTTCAGGGATATCTGTGCGCTCGCCGTCGATGAAGACGGTCTCCAGTTTGACCCGGCGAGCGTCAAGGCGCAGCGCATCAAGGAAGATGCCGACTATGAAGGAGTCCGTGTCACCTTCCTCGGCTATTTGGAGCGGGCGCGGATTCCCATGCAAATCGATATTGGGTTCGGGGACGCCATCACGCCTCCGCCAGTCGAGACCTCGTTTCCAACAATCTTCAATGGGCCTGCGCCGTTGCTGCTCGCCTATCCCAAGGAGACCGTGGTCGCAGAGAAGTTCGAAGCGATGGTAAAGCTCGGCATGGCGAACAGCCGTATGAAGGATTTCCACGATCTGCGCGCCATCTCTCTGCTGTTTCCGTTCGATGGGGAGGTCCTTGCCGAGGCGATCCGGCGGACATTTGAACGGCGGAAGACAGCGCTTCCCACCCTAACAGCGCCCCCGCGAGCGTTCACTGCGGAGTTCTTTGAAGATGAATCGAAGCAGCGCCAATGGAGTGCATTCAACAGCAAGAACCGGCTGTATATTGAGGCCATCTCATTGCAACGCGTGGTGGGCGACATCGAGCGGTTTCTCATGCCGCTCTTGGCCGGATCACTGGCCGAGGGGCATCGGAAGCAGTCCTGGCCTTCGGGAGGCCCCTGGCAGGACTAACCCATTTGAGGACTAATCTCCTGCCCCGTCTAAGTTTTCAAGCGCGAATTGCCGATGGGTTGACGCTCCATAAAGGATAGATTCGGCAGGCGCGGCATCCTCTTGTCCGCGACGACACCGCCGCTCCTTGAATTGACGTTCGCTACTCTCTAGGCGAAGATAATACGAATAGGCTGTGGACCGGGTGGGGAGGACCTGCCACGCCGAGGAGGTAGTGATGGCAGGAAGCGGAGCATTGCGTTTAGGGCCGGCTGCGCGGAGGTTGATTTCACCCGACAGGTGGACCGACGGCTATCCGGGGCCAGCGGCATACAGCAGAGAGCTTGATGTGCTGCTCGACTGGGCGAGCAAGAGGAATTACCTCAAGCGGTTCGTACCCAACATCGAGGCGAAGAACACCAAGCGCGACGAGGCACTCAATGAACTGCGTCTCGCCTATCTGTTCGACCAAACGGGCTTTCCTGTTGTGCAACTGGACCCGCCCGGCGCGAATGGGAAGAAGGGCGAGTACCTGCTCGCCACGCCGGAGAAGACCGACGTCTTCGTCGAGTTGAAGAGTCCAGGCTGGGAGAGCGAACTCACCCCGGCGCAACGTGCTGCTGGCAGGCAGCATCGGCCGAAGTATGATGGCATGGGCGGCGGCGCTGTCGGCAACTTCCAGGCGGTGCATCAGTGCATCACGCGTCCGAACACGTATCCGAAGTTCACTTCCACGCAGGCGAACCTGCTCATCATCGCGGACGACCTAAACCTGTCGCTGCATGACACGCTCTTCCAGGTCGAAGGCGCACTTTACGGTGCCAAATGGCAATACGGCGAGGACGGCTACTTCACCAGCAATCGCTTCGAGAACCTCGGTGGCCTCGGCGTCTTCTATGCATTCTCAGCAGTGCCATCGCGCGGGATCGAGTACCAGTTCGTGATTTACGCTAATCCGCACGCGCTCCCGACGACCAAGCTGCCGCAGTCACTACTGGAGCAGTTCAAAGAGACATTCAACTGCATCGTGAAGGGGACAGACCCGCGCAGGCCAGCGCCGGTAAGGTAAGTCAGTATGGCAATCAATGGAATCGTTGGAGCCGGTGGCAAGCTCTACCTGCGTACCGAGTCCGGCCTGCACACGCTGAAGAACAACGGCAAAGAACCGAGGGACTGGGATAAGGCCCAGTTTTCCAGCACGCCCGGCGAGGGTCCGTTCATGGAGTTCTTCTTCGGCGAAATCTACGACTTAGTGAATACCTCGACCATCGACGGCCAGGATCGGGAAGAACTGCGCGCCGCGATTATGGTCATGGTTACGGAGGGACTGCTGCCTGCGTATGAGGACCTGCGTGCGATCCGCGCTTACAAGGATCAGCAGATCCCAGTCCTCAACCGGAAGAAGCATTACGATGACTTCGTGCGGGCGCTCTGGCATGGATACAAGGATCTGATGCCCAAGGTGGCGGCTCTCCTCGGCTACGATATAGGCTTCCTATTCCAGCGTAACGGCAAGCTCAAAACGGGACTGGAGGCGTTTGTCGCGGAAAACCGGGATCATCTTCTACTCGACGTGGCGGAATTTCTGCCCAGACAGCGCGACGGATGGCAAGAGGAGTTGAAGACGTTCCGGAACGAATACCTGGAGCATCGGGACGAGGACGTGGCATCGCAGGTGGAGAAGTTCTACGAACCTGCATGGGCCGAAACAGTATTCCTCCATGCATGGCGGACTGCCGCTGAATTGATCGTCTTCCTGCTCGAAACCAGGTTCCCACCGCAGATATCGATCATGCACCGCACCATCGAGAGACAGTTCCCCAGTCATCCACTCCTGTATGAGGTCTACTTGTGCGACCCAACGCAGGTGCAGCGCCGCAGCCTCACAAAGATCGTTGCGTCCGCCCGGTGACGGGATTAGTCCTCAAAAGTCTGCGAGTCTTAAGTGATTATGCAGATTCTGGCCGTCTGAGCCCGTCGAGATAATCAGCCCAGTCCTGCATCATCTGTGCTCGGGGTTCCAGGTAGAGCGCATGGTTGTATGCAGCAGAGACCTTGTTCCGTTTTACGTGAGCAAGCTGCAACTCAATGTGCTCTGGGTCGAAGCCGCGCTCATGGAGAATGGTTGATGCAAGTCCTCGGATGCCGTGCCCGGTCTGAACGCCCTTGTATCCCATCTCAGCAAGTGCGTTGAGAATCGTATTCTCGTTGAGCGTCTTTGCCGACTTGAATTCTGAGGGGAACAGAAAATCACTTTCGCCGGAAAGCTCTCTCAGTTCGCGGAGAGCGGAGAGCATTTGCTTAGAAAGCGGAACGATATGCGGCGACTTCATCTTCATGCGTTCCTGAGGAATGCGCCAGAGCTTTGCCTTGAAATCGAATTCCGCCCAAACCGCTCCAAGAAGTTCCTGTGTGCGCGTAAAGGACAAGAACATCATCTGCATCATAAGCCGGACGATTTGCCGTCCTTTGTATCCATCCACGGCCTTTAAGAGGGCAGGGAGGTCTGCGGCATTCACACGCGCGCGATTCACCACAGGCGGCGCCTTAATGACGAGGGAAGGCTTGATTCCTGCCGCGGGGTTCGAAGTTGCATACCCCTGAGTAGTGGCGAATTCAAATACCTGTTTGGATAAGCCGAGGCAGCGTTTGGCCATCTCTGCCGCGCCGCGCTCCGCAATTGACTGAACCATTTGAATGATGTGCTGCGAAGTAATGGCGGAGATGGGAATGGACCCCAAAGCCGGATACAGGTTCAGGAACAGCCGGCTGAGGATTGCGTCAGCATTTTCCCGATCTTTGTTCACCTTCCAATGGTCCCACCAGTGAAAGGCAAGCACGCCAAACGGGCTGTTGGGGGTGATCTTCAGCCTGAGAGCCTGCGCCACCATCTCTTTGGGATCGGCAGTTGTATTCCAAGTGGCGGTTGTCTTTTGTGTATTGCGCTCCGCAGCTTCAATCGCATTGCGATAGCGCGTCTCTTTGCGCTGTGCCATTGGATCGATACCGATCGCGAGCGTCCTGCGTCCATCAATATGACGCTCACGTGCGAGCTTCAGGGAGACCTCGGGGTATTGTCCCAGCCCCATCTTCTTTTGCTTTCCTTGGAAGCGGTATGCCCAGCGCCAGAGCTTTCCGCCGGCCGGAGTGACCTCGATAAAGAGCCCCCTGCCGTCGTGAATTCTATATGGCGCTTCTTCGATTTTTAGCTTCCGAAGTTCCAGGTCTGAGAGCTTCATTTGTCCTCACTAGAACTACTCTAACTGAAGACGTTCATAAAAGGCCAACAAAAAGGCCAACATATTTTCTCCGCTTTAGCTGGTACTTGCCGGACGACGGCGGAATATAACTAGTTGAAAACAAAAGTACAAATGTTTTCTATCGGAAGACTGCGGACCCCAGAAAACGCCCGTTCGAGTCCTACCTGAGGAGCCAATAAATCAAGCACTTAGAGCCACATCCCCCCAATCGACTTCGCCGAATTCCGTTCAGACTTTTTGGATTTCTCCTTTTCAGGCCCAGACCTGTATCCGGCATTTGCCAATCGCCGAGTACCGCAGACGTGCGCGAGTTCACTGCCGCGAGAACGCTCTGTCCGATCGTCTGAACGTACGGGTCTCGAAGCGGCGAAGAGATCATAGCCATTGACGACAGCAAGATCGCAGGTCGCAGATCTAGGAGCGACAGCTCGCACCAAACGCATGACTTCGAAATATGCGGCAGGAAAGATGGCCAGGAATTTGACCGAGTTTTGAAACCACCTCATGCTGTCTCCGCATTGGAGGAGGCCCGTAGTGAAACGCCATACGTATCTCGTTATCGCCCTAATGCTGACGATTCCCAAGGTCGGCACGGTCGCAGCGAAGAGCATACTCTTCGTCGTGCTCACAAGCAGCTTGACGTCACCCAACCAGGCAACGTCGTTGTCATTTTCCGACTGGATGGATAGAATCATCGGAGAATATAAGGGTTTTCCAAGGGTTTTTCCCATGGCTACCGAGGCCAAGACCGCGAGTGAGCGCGCAGTGAGGTTTAAGGCGCGACAGTACAAAGACACTATTGACCGTCATTGTCCAGATTGAAACAGTGCAACAGAAGCGACCCCGGGGAGTAAAACCAAAGCGTTTCCCGATTTCCTACAGCCTTGCCCGATGATCGCCGATTGGCGAGCCCCATGAATCCGCAGGAAGCGAAGTGTCCCTTTAATCCGGAATCGGCAGAGCCGCCTTTGGCGGATGCGCCGAGCCCGCCTTTAGTCAAAGGCTGGCCTCTGCTGGGAAGCACGTTTCAGTTCCTTCGCGACACGCCAGGAGTTTTGAATCGCGCGTACCAGAAATATGGGCCCGTTTTTAGGCTCCGCGCGCTGTGGATCAGATACACCATCATCGGCGGGAAGGAAGCAAAGCTCTTCATGGAGCAAGGGCTTCCGGACCGGTATCTGTCGCGGGAGAAAATCTTTCACGCCATCGGCTTGGAGCTGGGCACGAACGATTTCATGATGAGCCAGTCAGGCCCAACGCATCTCCGGTTGCGGCGAATGTTGGGACTGGGCTACTCGCGCGAGGTGGCATCCGCTTTCGTACCGGATTTTATCGAGGTAGTCAGGGAAGAGGTGCGTAAGTGGCGGGCCGGGAGCGTTCGCGGGGTGATGGCCGAGATCAACCGCATCGCCTTCGAGCAGTATTGCCGGGTCATGTGCGGGCGCTCGCTGCGTCAGCACTTTGCCGAAGCGATGACCACGATCGAAACCAACATGAACGTCGGCGGCCGCGTCTGGCCGTTCCTGGCGCTCAAAAACCCGTGGTATCGAAAAGCCCGCAATAAGGTCATTGGCCTGATCTCAGACATGGTGCATGAGGCCGCGAGCGAGACTGCGGCGCCAGGTTCCACAAAGACGTTCGGTTCCAGAAAGACGATCATCCACACACTGCTCAGCCTGCGCGACAAAGAAGGCATGCCGCTGCGGCATGACCAGGTTGTGTGCTATGCGATGTATGGGTGCGCGGGCAGCGTGGCGTACATGGCGCGGCTGATCGGTTTCATGCTGTACCAGATTCTGATCGATCCCGGGCTGAAGCGCATTCTCACGGAGGAAGCGGACCGCGCGTTCTCGGAGGGAATCCGCGATGCGTCGGACGTGCGCCGGATGGAACTAATGTGCGCGGCCTACCACGAAACCCTGCGCTTCCGCCCGGTTTCGCAGGGCATGCCTTATTACACCGATCGCGCCTTCGTGTTTCAGGGGAAGAAGGTGGATGCCGGGGACATTACGGTTCTCTCGCAGGTTCCAATGAGTTTCTCAGAGCAGCACTTCACCGATCCCATGCGTTTCGATCACACACGCATGATGAGCCCGCGCAACGAACATCGCAAAGGAGGAGGCTTCCATCCTTTCGGCATGGGCGATCGGACGTGCACGGCGATGGGGCTGACAGAGTTGATGGCGGTGACCATGGTCGCGACAATTCTCCACGAGTGCGACCTGGAGATGGCGCCGGCCAGCTATCGACTGAAGCTGAAAGTTCGCCCGTTGCCCGCGCCGGACGGTGGATTCCGCGTCAAGACCAAGCCTCGCGCGGGCATGGTTCGCGAGGCCGCTCCCTCCGAGGAGAATATTACCGCTGCCTTTCCGGGGTATGATCACCCGTCCGTCACAGAGCTTCTGGAAACCGCGCCGAGCCGGACTTTTCGGCAGGGCGAGATCATTATCCGGCAGGGCGATACGGCCACTGCTTTCTATATCGTGGAGCGCGGCATCGTGTCGGTGAGCAAGGACGGCAAAGTTGTGGCGCAGCTTGCGCCCGGTCAGTATTTCGGCGAGATCGGACTACTGCACGGTGTTCCCAGAACGGCTACGGTCACGGCTCAGAGCCCGTCGGTTCGGGTGCTGGAATTGTCGCGAGAGCGGTTTCTCGATCTGGTGGAGAATTCCGATCTGATCTCCGGCGAGATAGCGGCAATCGCGCGCAAGCGAACCGCTCACAATAGCTTGCGCGATGCGCTGCCGGGAATCTCCGCCGACGCGCTCGAGCGACTCTTTCCGGAGTTTTCGACGGAGAGGCTGGAGGCCGGCGCGACCGTTATCCGGGAAGGGGACGACGCGGATCGGTTCTATGTAATTGCGGAAGGCTGCGCCGTGGTTACGCGGCTCGCCGCGGGCGGCTGGGAGGAACTCGCGCGGCTCGGACCCGGAGAATACTTTGGCGAGATGGGTATGATTACGGGTCAACCACGCAATGCCACGGTCCGAATATCTGACGAAGGCCCGGCAGTCCTCCTAAGCACGGACCGCAAAGGATTTCTGGCGGCGTTCCATGCCGGAGCGTCTGGCGACCTGGCCCAGACGATGATTACGCGCGCGGCGCTCCTCAAATAAGAGCGGGCGGCGTCGATCAGGAGTTCCTTTCCTTGATGTCCTTATCGAAGAAGCGGAACAGGACCTTGCGGATGTCGAGGAAAAGCTTGACACCCAAAAGGAACTGGTAAGGAGTCCACATGAGCACATCGAAGCACGCGTCCCAAATGCCGAATTGACCAGCGTGAGAGCCTTTCGTGATCACGCGCCATGCCACAAGGCAAAACCCCAGCGAAAGGGTGGTCACCGAGAAGGTAAGAACGCCGCGCAGAAATGTCGAGATCGCCATCGATGCCTTATCCACCAGATTGGTGAACTGAAACGGCGGAGAATCCAGCCAGCGCTGCGCGAGATAAATCGTCCGGTTGGCCATGTCGGAGAGTTGTTCTATGGCGAGATAGTTTTCGTTGCTCGGTCCCTTGAAGAGGAATTTGAGCGCCTCCTTATGCACGCGCTTGCGAGCGCGCTTGCCTGCTGTATTGTTGTAAATCCGATGTTCCTTATAAGCGTCGACCTCCGGATAAAGGCGTGCCGCGATAGTTTCATACAGCAGCGTCGACCGAATCATCTTGAGGGTGTTGAGGTTCAGGGGAATGTTATATTCACGCGCGAGAGAGAGGAACCGAATCCAGATCTTGGCCGATGTCCTTTCCCACCATTCCGTGTGCTTGCTCTTAAAGGCATAAAGATCCTGCCAGAAGATGCTTTCGACGCGCTTGGAAAATTCGTCGATATCGATAGGAGGAAGAGGCTCAAGGATGGCCAGCGCGGACTGCACCATGCGGCCAATGTCCGCTTTGTCGTGGTAATGCGAAAGCTGCCGCCAGTTGTTGCGTTCCTTGGTTGTGTAGGCGCCCGATGAGCCGAAATCGATGAAGACCAGCTCACTATTGCGCTGTATGACTACGTTGGAGGGGTGCGGGTCGGCGTGAAACAGAACGTTTTCGAAAACGCCGAACTGATTGGTGCGCAGGAGCCGCTTGGCCACCAGCTCGGGATGAATTCCTTCGGCCCTGAGTAGTTCGAGCGCCCGCGTGTCATCCCTCTCGACCGCCGCGATCAGCTCGCGCATCCAGATGCCGGTGACGAACTCCGACACCATAATGTCCTGCGAGGACAGCTCGAAGTAGATGCGCGGGGCATTGATATGCTTCATGTGCTCTTTCACGCCGCTGCGGAACAGTTCGGTGTAGCGCGCTTCCTTCCTAAAATCCAGCTCTTCCATCAGCATGCTCCGGAATTCGTACACGAAATTCCGGGACAATCCGGGACGAATGATGGTGAAGAATTCGAGGAACTGAAGCACGGCGGCGAGCGCATTGCAATCCGCGACAAATTTCTCCCCGATGCCGGGCCTGCGAACCTTAACGGCAACGCGGTCGCCGTTCTTAAGGAACGCCTGATACACGCAGGCCACGGAAGCGGATCCGATGGGGACGGGATCGAAGGCAGCGAAAACCTCCAGCAGCGGCTTCCCCATGACCGCTTCAATCCGCTCGATTGCGTAGCTGGTGGGGAAAGTGGGCATGCGGTCGAGCATCTTGGTCAATTCGACCGTGTATTCGTAGGGCAGCAGATCGATTCGCATCGCCATCTGCTGGCCCACTTTAACGGCGCTTCCGCCGAGTCGTTCAATGGCCTCGCGCAGGCGCACGGCCCTGCGTTCAATGGTGTCGCAGCGGTTTACCTTATCCCAGAGGATAGCAAAAGCCCAGCGCAGGCCGGCGAAGCCGTAAATCATCAACCGGGAGAACGTCTGGAAGATGTTCGCGGTCCAGTTGAGCTGGCGCATCATCGCCGGCGAGATTTGCGGTATGATGTTGCCCTGCAGATTCTCGCGAACCTCAGGCGGAAGGAGTCCCGGCGGTTGCTTGAATGTCAGAGTGGAAGGATCGATTCCCGGTTCGAAATCAGTCTTGCCATTCGACTTGGCCGATCCGGTTCTCCGGCGTTCCAATGCACGCAGGGCCGCCACGTGGATGCGCTCAAGGCGGCGCGGGTCCAAGTTGTTTTCACGGAATGTGGCGGGCCGGAGCTGCGGACGGGGAGCAAAGCCGTTCGGCTCGGGGTTGGGTGGAGGCGGAGCATTCACCGCCTCCGATTTGATCTCCTCGGACTCGTCTTTAATCAGGCCGTCCCAGGTAAGGTGCTCGGGGGACCCGTCGCGCGTCATATCAGGCCTCCGAACGAATGAGCTCCCAGTCTGCGTGGAGCTAGCGTAGCGGAGGCGGCGTCAATAACCTCACCGTATCGCGGACCTGCTTCGAGCCTGGCCCGCGATTTATGTTTTTGACAAAGTCGTATGGCGCGTCGCCCGCTATGCGCATTCCCTTGCTCAGTGCTTTGGTCCAATTCTCGATTCCATCCCGGAGCGCCCCGTCGCGCTTTTTGCGCGCGGACTTGTCGCTGCGTTCACTATATTCGCTGAAGACGCGCGCGACCCCTTTGGTAACCGTTTCAAGGGACCGCGTGACACCACGCTCAATATGCTGGATTGTGCCCAGCCCGGCGCTGTATCGGCGCTTCTTCTTCTTTTTTACCTTAACGTTTTTCACCCGGATGCTCTCGTGCAAAATCACCGGGGGCGGAGCTGCGTGGGCCGGGGTTGCGATGGGCTCCGCAGGCTTAATCTCTGTTTTGATCTGTGTCATAAAACCTCACAATGTGAATGGGAAGAACCCGGTCCTGCGCCGGACTCTGCGCTCGTAAATGATCACTACAGGCGTGAGAACCTTGCCTTCCACTTCGGCGCCCAGGTTGTTTCGAACCGCCTCAACAGCGGCGGCAACCTCTTCCATGAGTTCGCCTTGGCCTTTTTTCAGTTCGCGGATCAGTTTCCTTTTCGTTTTGCCGAGGTCCAGCACCACGGGGGGAAGCTCGGTCCCGGGAACGTGAACCGCCGGTACTATTTCTGTCATCGTTGTTTTTGTCATGCTTTTCTCATGTCTCCTTCTGTTTAGAAAAATTGTCCCCGCAAGATCAGGCTTCCGCGGTGCGTACGGCGTTGCGCCGGTCGGCCCGAATAGCCAGCGCCGTCCAGAGCGCGGCTCCGTAATCGATCACGGTCCAGACCAGCAGGATGGGGCGAGCCAGGCCGATCAGAACGAGAATCAATAGGAAGCTCGCGAAGAACGACCGGGTATAGATGTCGAACTGGAACAGGGATCTTATTTCCAGCGGCGAGTAGTTGAATCCCTTCGCGGCCAGTACGAAGGCAAGCGCGCCGAAGAGCCTCACCCAAGGCTCGCTCGTGGTGGGATGGCCCACCAGCGAGAGGATCACGTTCGGAATGATCGCCATGGTAAGGCCGCCGGCCGCCAGATAGATCGAATAGATGAAAATGCTAAAGCGCGCTCTGCTCATAGTCCGCTCCTCACGATCCCGTGGTGCCAAGCCATGTCAAGCCTCCGATGGCGAGAAGGATCAGCCACTGAAACGCCTTAATGAGCTGTCTCGGCGAGAAATGGCTGATACAAAAACATACAAAAATCTGCCCAAACCACACCAGCGCAACGGCTCTGGCCAGTAGAATCCGCTGCGGGTCGGAATACCAGTCTGTGAAGTAGAACAAGTAATCCATAATGGCGGTTCCCAGAATATTGACCGTGAAGAAGTGCCAGAGCATGCGAAAGGACTTCTTCATCTGCAGGCTGTCTCCGAACGGCGTGGCAGGGAAGCCTTCCACCTTCAGTTTGGGGTAGATCCAGTGCTCCATTGTGTAGCAATGAAGAGCCAGACCGCCCGTGGCGACAATGCCCCCTGCCAGAAACGCACCGCGTATCAATACAGCCACCTGCCCTTTCGGAATTCATTCTCAATTTCCGCTTAACCTGCGCGCTTAGCCTTTGTACTCCTTGTAACCCCACGATCCTCCGTGTACTACGACGCGGCGGGCATGTTTCTGCCAGCCTTCGCTGTACAACCACTGTTCCAGGGTTTTCAGTTTGAGCTCCGGGTAACGTTGGCGAAGCCCCGGTACGTCTGCTTTGTAGCCGCTTGTGTTGAGCCAGTGGAAGAAGTTATAGATGTCTTTGCCCATCCAAAGGTACATGAACCACTCCGGCAGTTCGAGGAATCTGACCTTCCTTCTGGTGACGCGGCTGAACGTCTCGGCGTTCTCGATATTAGTCAGGGCGCTTCCCGCAATCTCAAGCTCCATTCCGATAAACTCCTGAGGGCGCTCAAAGGCCAACTGCACGAAGCCGCCGATGTCCCAGGTGGCGATCATCTGATAAGGAATGTGCTTCTTTACCGGCGAGCCGAGCCAGCCCATCAGAATGGGCAAGTGGAAGAAGTCAAAGTAATAATCCTCGAAGAAGGAGACAGGGCGGAAAATCGTCGCGGGCAGGCCCAGCTGGCGCACATGCTTCTCAACCGCCCACTTGCGTTCCCAAATGTTGATGCCCGTGTTCCGGTCCGCTCCCGCGACGGAATTGAAAACAAAATGCTCGACTCCGGCCTTCTTCGCGGCGTCGGCCATGTTTTTTCCTTGCATGATTTCGCGTTCCGCGCCCACCGATCCATCCTGAACGCTGAACACCCCATAGGCGCCTTTCACGGCGGCATCTAGCGATGCCGGATCTTCCAGATCGCCCTTAGCGAGCTCGACGCCTTTCTTCGCGAGCGCCAGCGCCGCGTAACTCTCGGGCTTGCGAGTCAACGCCCGCACCTTCCATCCTTTTTCGAGCAACCGGGCCACGACTGCTCCACCCTGATTGCCCACGGCCCCGCAGACGAGAACGGTTTTTGTGCTGTTCGGTGAGTTGTCCATTATTTTGCAGGGGAAGTCTGAACGTCTCCGTTATACTCCGGTTCCATATCCTTCAGCAAGGCAATTCGATAGCGGTACTCCGAACCGTCGTCCAGAGGCTTTACCTCCGGCATCACTTTCATGTACTCGATGATAGCCATGCGTTCTTTGGGACTGAGATAGGGCCCGATCACGCCGGGGGTGCCCTTCGGGGCATCGCGGAACTCGTGGCCCAGATTCGAGTTTCCGGCAATCTCGCGGTCGAATCGAAGATGGCCGGAGAATAGCTCCCGCACGCTGTTTGCGGCAGCCTGCGCGAACGTGCGTTTTGTATCAAATCTGAAACCGCCCTCGAACTTTTCGGTCCGGTAACCTACCTTAGCGGGATCGAACTCTTCGCTGCCCGTCCAGAAGGTTGCGGAACGTTCACTTGCCGGGCTCATCACCTCATAGAGGTTCGGAATCGCGCCGTTGTGCATATAGGGTGGCGTAGACCAGTAACCCGTCAGCGGCCTTGCCGGGTAAGCAAGCGGGGCGCGGAAATCGTTCTTCCGAAATCCGGTAACCTTGAGACGGTCTTCGGGGGGAATATGCTGCTGATCCATCTCTCGCGCCATAATCGCACTTGTGGTAACCAGCAGCGCTTCTCCGACGCCCACTTTGTCCTTTCCCCCAAACGTAGACCTCAAAACTCCGGTGTAGACCTGGCGACCGTTGAAATTGACCGCATCCCCAGGATCGGTGCCGATCACACTCAGCTTGTACATCGGCAACTGGAAATACCGTTTTCCGTTCTCGTTGACATTCACCTGGCCAGCCGGTCCGTGGCAGCGGGCGCAGAGTCCTTTGTTCTCCATATTGGGATTCGGACAGGGTTCATAACCGTCTGCCGCCGCAGCGTCGGGACACCACTGCTCTTCGGCTGGCGTCAGCGCGTTGTCGAAGATCTTTTCTTCATAAAGATAACGGCCCAGCTTGACGGCCTCCGGGTCGACCTTTCCCAAGATCTCTTCGGGCCATTGGGGAGCTTTCATCACCGAGACCAGCGTCTCCATCCAGAACATATTTCTGATCGGGATGGAGGAATGGAAGCGCTGCGAGGGGTCGGAATTGGTGAGATCGACGGCCGAATTAACACCCCACGATTCTGTAACGTTGCGCCCGAGAGGTTGACCGATTGCCGCAACGCTTTGCACCCAGTCGTAATCATGTGTATACCAAAGCGGCGGAATCACGACAGGAGCATTGGCTACAAGTATGTTGCGTTTGTCCAGGGGGGCGAACTGCCCGTTGGCACCTCTTCCCAGCGCATCCATCCTGCCGAAGCCTTCTTCGGTCGGGTAGGTGTTTTTTATCGACCCCATAAGTCCATTGACAATGGAAGGCCCATGCACGAACTCATCGAGTTCGTGCTTCACCTTTTCCTTTTCGTCTGGGTTATTCGGTCTTTTCTCGTAGCTGATCACCTTATCCGCGAAGCGATCAAACATCCCGGGCGAATAAAGCGTCACCAGAAGCAGGTTGGCAAGCGTAGTGTTGAACAGGTTGAAATTCCAACGTCCTCTGCCGCCTTCGATGATGAAGCTCTTGCCCTGGTAGTTGATCTGAGCAGTGTGGCAGGCGGCGCATGTATAGGTCAACCATTCCTTATGGAGCGAAGATCCTGCCGGGCATGGCGGCGCCCCGCATCCGAGATCTCGAAGGTGATCGTCATCGATCGATTCTTTGCCGACCCCAACAGGAAGGTGATCCGGGTTGTATTTTGAAGAGTCGGGGACCAGATCGTATCGCAGGAGGTTCTCTTCGGCGGCGAAGGGCTCGTGGTTGCCCAATCCCGGCTGCTCAAGCGCCATAAACCAGCTATAGGGAATAATCAGGGAGCCCTGCGAGGTCTGGTAATACTTCTCGCGCTGATCCGGCATCCAGCCCTGGTCAAGCCGGACCACTTCTTTGGGAGCGGCGGCCTTCGGCAGGACGGGGAAGAGAAAACGATACCCCGCCGCACCGAAGATCATCACAGCCACGGCGAGGGCGATCAAGACGAAGGAGATTCTTTTGACGAGAGTGTTTTTTTGCTGAGACATCGTGAGTCCGATCGTACAGCGAATTTCTTCTGGTGGTACAGCGAGATACTTCTAGACAGCTACGAGATTTTGAAATTTCGCTCGCTAAAGCTTGATTGGCTCCTGCGCGAGGGAAGAACTTCCTCGCCGGATCGGGGCTAGTGAAGTTTCGCGCAGATCCACCCAATAGAGCCACATACCGCGCACCATGCATACGGCCGTGACGCTGTAGAACATCGTGTACTGCACATGCGCCATGAGCAGCAGGGAGTAAGCGAAGGCGATTCCGGATCCGAAGAGGATTTGGCTGGGAAGCTTCGAAGGCGATGTCTGCGGGTCGGTAATCATATACAGCGTAAACAGGACCATTGGGATGCCTGTGAGCACCACAAGCTGGCCCGTGAACGGATATCCCAAGAACCAGGACCTCAGCCCGGCAAAGACCACAAACGAGGTCAGCCACGAAACGATGGTCGGAATTCGGCCCGTGAACAGAATGTTCAGGCGGATTCCGAGCATCACAATGATGGCTGGCACGATCCAGTCCCACGCGCCATGCAGATCGATGGTATAGGCCCACGGGAGCATGCCGGTCCACTGGAAGACGTAAAGGATCACCGCGATGGCGAAGTTCGAAGGGTTCATGAAGTGACGCAGCCGGCCGTTCTGGCGCACACGCAGCACATACTTTGAACCGAGGGCGACTGCGCACGCCAGAGCCATGATCCAGAGGCGTTGATTCACGTAAATCAGAAACGATAACGTGATCGAGGTCATGTGAGGCGCCAGCAGGAAGTTGACCACCTTCCACTTGCCGCCACCCATAAACTCCGGCACGCGGCCATTCGATCGGGCATCCACCCACTCAAACAGGAAGGCGCAGGAGTATCCGGAGAGCAGGGCGACGACGACCTGCGCCCACGACTGCTCGAAGCCGAAAACCGTGTGGCCGAGAATAGTGAAGATCGTCGCAAACAGAGCCGAGGTCCGAAGACCCATGCGAGGATCGCTCTTTTTCTTCGGAGCGACCGTTGACGCCGGTGCGTTGGCAACAGGCGAAACCATGGTGGAAGCACTCATTAGTTCTTTTCCTTTGTTGCGAGCAAAACTGTGTGAGAGCCGGGCGCCAGCGTCAGCGCGTCGTGGTGCAGGGTACCGTGAAAATCGCGCCAGGTAATCCGCACCGGAATGGCCGACGCCTGAGTCTGGCCAAGGCCGAACCTTACTTCGGGGCTGCGCTGACCGGAGTGGCCGTTGCCGCCGTCGGACTGTCTGATCTGCTTGCGTCCGTCGGGAGTCTCGATTTCAACAAAGGCGCCAATGGCCGGAGTGCCTTCGCGCCATGCCGGGTGTCCGTCGTGGACCCGGATGGCCCCCGGATGGTCCGTAGCGTCGGCCGTCGGCAGCAGCAGGTACAGCTCCATGAATTTATTTCCGGAGCCATTGTTCTTGATGAAGACCGAATTGTCCCAGAAATTCGCAAACACCATATCGGGATAACCGTTGCCGAACACGTCGGCTACGGCGATGCCGCGAGCGGGAGATGTCATATCCGGCCACAGATCGTTCGCGAGATTGACATAGTGTCCGTGATCGTCGCGAACCCAGAAAGGCTTCTGTTCGGTGCCGTCGACATCGGCGGTTCCAGAAAGAAACCTGGGCCAGGAGGAGGGATAGCGCACGAGTTGGTCGTTGGCTCCGCCCACTTGAGCGAGATCCGGCCAGCGGTTCTCTGTTCCCTTTACCAGACCTGTGGCCTGAACCAGCTCCACGGTTCCACAGTTATCGAAGTCTTCGAACCTTGCGTCCCAGGCCCACGCGCTGTGTGCAACGCCGAGATCTTCGGCTTTGTCCACCCAGGGAGCGATGCCTTTTTTCATCTTGTCCATCTTCCCCGTGCTGACCCAGAGGAAGTGGCTTTCCTGCAAGGCGAACGGCGAGGCGATATTGCTGACATACCAGTCGAAGATGCCGTCGTTATTCACATCGGCGAAATCGACGCTCATGCCCTTGAATGAATCGTTCCCGATGGACATCGAGGTGGGGCGCGTGAAGCTGCCCTCGCCTTTCAGTTCCTGGAACTGGACCTTGCCGGGCGTGGAATGATTCCACAGCAACTGGTCAGGTCCGAAATCATTGGCGATGTAGAAGTCGGAGAGCCCGCTGCGGTCCAAATCGGCCGCGCCGCTCGCCAGAGTCCAGGCGTGCGCCCCGTTGTTCGGGAGGACGTTTCCTGCATCGCGATAAACGACGGAAGGTGCGGGACCGGTCACGCTGGAGACGTACAGGAAAACGCGGCTCGTGCCGCCGTTTTTCGCGCGAGAGAAGTCCTCGTTCATCTCGAAGGGCTTCGACGAGTTCGGGTCCGTGAGCTCGGATCCATCCGCGTAATAGTTCCCGACGAAAATATCCATGTGTCCGTCGCCATCGACATCGAAGAAGTTAGCCGTGGCCGTCCACCAGCGCTGATTGAGGCCAGGAACCAGTTCCTGAACGGTAAAGGAATCCATGGAAAGGGGAGCGCCCGGCTTCAGATCGGCGGGCGATTTGCGCAGCAGGAGCAGAGGCGGCCGGCCATAGAATCCGATGAAGATATCTTCAAGGCCATCCTCATTCATATCGGCGATACGGCAAACGCTGGGGTATTCCGTGACGGGATCGAAGTATTTGCCGAATTCCAGTTTGAAGGGAGCGTAGCGCGCACCGGTCCCCGGAACGGGACTGACCCAGGCGCTCTTGGCGCGCACGTCGGTCTGGCAAAGGTCATTGGGCAGGCCGTCGCCGTCCAGGTCGCCGAGCGCCGCCGATTCGCCTACCTGGTAATAGTAAAACTGCATTTGCTTCGCCATCGGGTTGACCGGATAGACAACGTCCGGGGGGATCGGCACAAGAGGAAGCTTCTGGACCGAGAACCGGAAGCGCGAGGCCATGCGAGCCGCTTCACCGGCGGGCGCATTGGGGATGCGCGCCAGCGCGGAGAGCGCGGCCACCACGGCGAGTACGGTTACAATCACCGGGGTGCGGCGATAGGGGACGCGAGTTAATTCAATGGAAGGCATAGCCGATCACCTTTTCAATTTGCCGTCCGGCCATTCGCAGCAGCGCTTGCCTGTGCGGCGGGCAGGGACACGCGGCCCCCTCCCGATGGCGCCATCGCGGTCTGCGCTTCTTGTGGCGACACCCACTCCTTGTTCCAGGCCTTGAAAACATCACGGATATAACCGCGCGTACGGCGTCTGGAATTACTCCAGTTTTGCAGGATGGACACCAGAATGTACTTGTACGCCGTCCACGGCTTCCATCCGTAGAGCTCCTGGAAGACCGCGCGCGGCGATTTGAACAGGTACCAGAAATACATGCGGGTCATGCCGCCGACGGTGAAAGCAGGCGTGGTGCGAACCGCCTTGTCGTGCCATTGGAAATAGGTGGGGACGTAATCGAGGCCGCGGAACATTTCGCGGATGTTGTTCGCCGCTTCTTTCGGATCTCCACCCGCCCGGACGTTATCCATTTCGTTGGAAGCCCGCTCGAACAGTTCGCGAAACGGTTTGAAATCCGATCCCAGGACGCCACGCACCGACTTCTTCGCATCGAGAACCGATTTGTCGCCGGATTCTATGAATTGAAGATAGGTCTTTCCATTGAGTTCAGTGCCGACCAGCAGACCGACCACCCACACCCGGAACCATGCGTCCCACAAATCGATATCACGGAAAGATGTGAAAGAGTTGCCCACCACGCGGTCGAAAAACCGCACGTTCTTCACGAAGAAATCGTCGATATGCTGGAAGTTCTCCACGGCGAAATCGTTGTGTTTGAAAGCGTGAAGGAGTTGCTGCGCCAGCATGTCCACGCCCGCCGTGGTCAGCACCAGACCCGAAGAGAAGAGCGGGTCGATGAAGAACGCGGCGTGGGAAAGAAGGCTGTAGCGATGCCCGTTGAGGCGGGTGGCGCCGTACTGAAGGCGGCCTGTGGCTATCCAGTTGCGCACTGCATTCGCTTTGGCGAACTGCTTATTCATCCCCGGATGGCGGCGCACGAAGCTGAAGAACTCCGTTTCCGGGTCCATGCCGGTTTCCGGGTGGATGTCGCGATTGAGCAGCAAACCGACGCTGCAGAGCGGATTCACCGCATCGGCATGATTGTTGAACGGGATTACCCACATCCAGCCGCCCTCGAATATATGGTGGAGCGTGCCCTGAGATAGCGGGTACTTGAGCTTGTATTCTTCGCGCGAATGGCCCACTCTGTCGTAGTGCTCGACATTTACCATGTGGGTGTAAATGGCGCGCGAGTTCGTCAGATATTCGGCGGAGTTGTCGCGCAGCTCGAATTTATGCGCCAGCACCGACTTCATGCCCGTGGCATCGACGAGATAAGAGCCGGTGAAAACTTCGCCTTTAGTAGAGGTCAGCCGCGCGAGGTCTTCCTTCACCTCGAAATCGACAATGCGCGTCTGCTGCCGGATGGTCGCGCCGTAGCGCACCGCAGTCGCCATCATATAGGCGTCGGTATCCTGCCGGAAGAAGTGGCAATCCGGGCCCATGGGAGGCGCCAGCGTCGGATACTGATGGCTTTCGATCGGGTTCTGTTCCTGGCCCTCGCGATGATAGAGGAAGCTGAAGGCTCGCTTCACGCCGCTCGAAGGGCCCACGTTGTCCCTTAGTTCGTGGAACGTGCTGAGATTCGTGATCTCCGGGATGTCGTACTTCAGTCCCAGCAATTTGAGACGGAAGTTCGTGTCCGGCGTCGTCGCCTCGCCGATGGTGAAGCGCGGATGCGTTTCGCCTTCCAAAACGAGGACGGAAAGTCCCGCCTTCGCCAGGATCGCAGCCAGCATGGCGCCGCCGAGGCCGCTTCCAAGGATCATTACTTCGTATTGGGGTATCTCAGACATACGATTCGACCTTTGCTATTGTTTGACAATTAGCCACTAAATGCCGTCTCAGCAGGGCATAGGCTTCGGTGATTCCCGATCCCCGCACCTGACCGCGAACGGCGTCCGCTGCCGCCTCCGCCATATCGGCCACTTCATCCGTGCTCCGATCCAGCAAGACCCGGCAGGCCAACTCGGTAATATCCGAGTAGTTTCCCGCCTTTTGCCGCAGACGCGCGGCGAAAGGCAAACCTGAGAGCAAATCCGCGCGGTAGGGCCCGGACAGTTCCTGTAAGCTCAGCAACTCAGTGGTGCCGACGCCTCCCGCGTAACAGGCGGCGATGCCGATTCCCGCCCAAAGTTCGGCGCGGCGATCTTCGGGGAAGCGGTCAATGGCGGCAAGGATCCTTAAAGGATCGGCGCCTTTCACCCACCAGAGCGAACGGCCCAGCCCGGAATCGAATAACTGCCTGCCCAGCGACGACAGAGATGCGGGAGGAGCTTCGGCCGCGTCGATGAACCGCCGGTGGTGAAAAAAGCCTTCGTGAAAGCCGTAGCCGCAGGGAACGCACCATACGATCAGCGGATCGAGAGTGCGCAGGTAACCTTCCATGGCCCGAAGTCCCCACGGGATACGGGCCACCGCAAACCCCGCGCCCACGGCGACGATGTAGTCATGGTGCTCGCCGGCGCCTTTGAAATAACTGTCCAGACGATAGGGTTTGCCGGGAATCAGCATGTCCAGCATGGCGAGATAAAGCCCCACGCCCTCGAAGGCAAAGCCAACATGGTGGCTGTCGAATGCCGCGTACAAACGCCGGGACAACTCGACCTTATCCTGCGTCTCCACGGCGAGATTGTAGCCGCCGATAAAACTCTCCAGCATCTGTTCCAGCCTTCGGGAAATAGTCGGATCGCAGGCATCGAAGCCTCGAGCCTTGAAGCTTGCTTCTTCCGGGCGAATTTTCAGCAACCGCTCCACGATACGTGGCATAGGCCTACTCCGAGTCAATTACTTTTTGTCTTTCAACGGTACGCGGGTAAGGCCATGTCGATTTGCTGCTGGCTGTTAGCGCTATGTGCTGTCGCGCCGGCATTTGCCTCTGCCGCGCCGCTGACACCGCCCCAGCGAACCGAGATGCCTCCGTCCATCACCAGTACGCTGCCGGTGAACAGTTTGACCGCGTCGCCGAGGAGGTAGGCGATGAAGTGAGAGACGTCGCGGTCGACGCAGAGCCGATCGCAGACGGTCGCCTGCTCCCACTCCGCAATCAGCCGTTTGCTCTCCGGCCACTTGTTCAAAAGATCGCCGTAGATAGGTCCCGGAGAGACGCAGTTCACCTGAATGTTGTAACGCGCAAACTCGATGGCCATGCTCTTAGTCAGCGACTCCACGGCGGCCTTAACGGTCGCCATGCAGCCGAAGTAATCGACGTAGCCATGGGAAGCGGGAGAGGAAAGGGTGATGATCTTGCCGCCGCCGCGGCGCTTCATGAGATTTACCGCCCTGAGGGCGCACTGGTGAAGGCCGATGACATTGGTGCGGTAAGCCTTTTCGAAGTGTTCAGGAGTCAAATCCTCAAGCCGGGCCAACATGCCGTTGGAAGCGTTGCTGACAAAGAAATCTAGGCCGCCGTACGTCTGTTCGATCTGCTCGAAAATCGATTCCACGTGGTGGGGATTGGCGACCGAGCCCCAGGCATGAATGGCCTTGCCGCCTGCCGCGACGATCTCTTCGACGGTCTTGACGCCCTGCTCGCGCGAATGGAACGAGTTGACGATGACTGTTGCGCCGAGGCTCGCCAGGTATACCGCGACGTCTTTGCCGAGCGCCCGGCCGGACCCGGTGACGAGAGCGATTTTCCCTTCAAAGGGCTTGTTCTCGCGGGCAAGCGCAACAGGTGGCTTTTGTTCGACAACGTCGGCACTTCCGCGGCCTATGCCGTTGGAATGTCCGTTCAAGCTGCCTGGCGCATTATGCGCGCCGCGGCCCAGCGGGCCGTCAACATGTTTCCGCAGCGCTTCTGCGATGGTGCCGATGGTTTTCATGCTCTCGCGCGGAGCGTCGAGCACTTCCGGAAGGTTGTAGCGCTCGCGGAGTACGGCGAATACTTCGCCCAGTTTCACGGAATCAATTCCGAGGTCTTCTTCGAGGCTGGCCGCCGGTTCAAGGATGTCGATGGGATAGCGAGTCACTTCCGCGAAGATGGCGCGAACTTGCTCATCGAAGTCTTCAGCCGCATGCGCAGGAGTCTGACTCACCGGCGTGGCTGCCGCAACAGGCGGAGCAACGGGAGCGGTCGGGGCAGGGGAGACGGCGGAGCTGTCGGCCACGTAGCGCGACAGGCTTTCCGCAATTCCGGCGATCGTTTTCAGCTGCTCCCGAGGCAGATCCATGGCAGCAGGCAGGCCGTACTTCTCGCGAAGAACCGCAAACACTTCGCCCATTTTGACCGAATCGATACCAAGGTCTTCCTCAAGGCTGGCGTTCGGTTCGAGGATATCTTCCGGATAGCGGGTCACGGCGCAGAAGACGTCGCGAACCTGGTTCAAGAAATCTTCGCGTGAGGCAGCCGGAGCGCCATGCCGCACATGGCCGTTCCCGTTCCCGTTCACGTGCGCGGCAGGCAGCGGCGCGGCAATGGGATTCTGCTCTATGTGCTCCCGCAGACTAACGGCTAGGCTCTCGATGCTGCGTAGATTTTCACGCGGTATGTTGAGTTTGTCAGGGAGTTGGTACTTCTCGCGAAGAACCGCAAACACCTCGCCCAGTTTGACCGAATCGATACCTAGGTCTTCCTCAAGGCTGGCGTGCGGTTCGAGGATATCGACCGGATAGCGGGTTACCTGCGCGAAGACGTCCCGGACCTCGTCCGTAAGTTCTCTGATCCTGGTTTGGATAGCTGTGCTCATAATTTAGTCAAGTCCTGTAATGGCGGTTAGTATCAGGTTGGGGGAGCCGGCGACTGCGAGCCGGAAAGGGCCACGGAAAGTGCTCGCCTCGAGAAACTCAAAACTGCCGGAAAGACTTTTTGAGTTGTGAACCCTGACGAGGCGTTCGTCGCCAACGAGAATGTCGATTTCAAGAGTGTGCATATCCCAAAGGCTCAGGGCCGCGAAGCGCGGTGTTTTGAGAAGACATTCCCGGGCGCTCCAGAGCAGCGTGTAGAGCCATTCGGGATGCAATCCGTAGGAGCCGGCGCAGGCGCCGACCCAGTCTCTTTCGCGGTTGGTAAAAGTGTGAAGGTAAAACTCCGGAACTCGGGGCGCGGGGGTTTCGAGGTCCAGGGAAAAAACCCCCGCAGTGCCGACCGATGCGCAGGAGATTCCCGCGCTGTGCGAGATCGCCACCCGCACGGTGTCGTTGCCGGAAGACCATCCCACGCGCGCTGGACCTCCGCCCGGCGCCTGATTCCTGACTACGGAAACAGAGCGATACGCTTCGGAACTGAAAGTCGCGAGATCCGCGCTGTCCAGCTTTCGAAGGTACAGCGCGCCGGAGCCCGCGGATTCGGGGAATCGCTCCCCGCACAGAAATGCGTACTTCGCCGCGATTCTGCCCGCAACCCACTCTTCTCTCCGCCACCGATTTGAGATAGCCGCAGCTTCATGAATCTCAGTTTCGCGAAGGCAAGATGCCTGAATTTCCCCCGTGACCTCGGCCGAATCGAGTGCGGCGACCAGGGACCGGCCCTGCCTAGGGTCTATCGGCATATACAAGTGGGCAGCTTTGCTAGCGGAAATCGCGCCAGACGCGACGGAGCCCGAAGGTTTTGGTGGCTCCAAGAGAGCTGAGAAAAAATGGCTTCCGTCGCTGCCCGCGTGTATATGCCGATAGACCCTAGTGTCCATTCCGCACCTCCCCCATCCGACGGCAGATCCCGCCATCGACGGTCAGCAAAACGGAACCCACCGGATCTCTGGCCTCAACCGGTCCAATGGTCAGGTGATCCTGATCCGCGGTGGGATTCGAACCCGTCATGGAAAGTTCGTCAGACAGGGTCGACGCGACGCCGGGATTGCCGAGATCGAAATAAACCTTCATCACCTTGCACGCCACGGGGACATAGACGGGCAGCGTGTTGTCGGGGTACAGATCGATGGCGCCGAAGCGCCACAGGGAGTCCATCACCATCAGGCTGGAGAGGAATGCGTGGCCTCCCGCCGAGCCGATTCCGGACTTTTCCGTCAGCCGGTACTCGGCCGAACGATTGCTCTCGCCCACCACGATGTTATTCAGAGTTCGGAACGGACCGTTCAGGTGAACCGGCGAACCCTTCATGACATAGGGATCGGACAAAACTCGTCCCATTGCGCTGCTGGAACTTGCCCTGCCGGAACCGTTCAGGGACGTAGCCCGCGCGCGATTCACCGACGGGCCCAACCTGACCGACATTTCGGTCTGCACAACATCCTTCTGGAGCACCTTGCCGCTCTTGTGCGTAAAGTCGGAGACGACCTCGACGCGGATCAGCGTGCTCTGGTCGCTTTCGGTGACGATACTGGCGTTCAGGCGCAGATTCGTGGGACCGTCGCTGCGCAGCCGCACGAATTTGCGGAAGGCGGCATCTTCGAACGCGGTGATCTTAAGGTCCGGCCGGAGTTCCAGCGCAGCTTCGGCGACCATCATGATCAGAAATGCACCGGGCAGCGTGGGGATTCCATCCACGCAGTGATTTAGGATGTAGGGCGCGCCATCGGCAGTCACGGTGCGCTCCACGGTGAGCTTTTCTCTTCGAGTGCGGGGCGGTAACGCAAGCCGCGGCGCGGGGACGTAAGGACCGGGCGTTGTTGCGACGTCGTAGAACTTGAGCTCGCCATCAGCCATTAGGATGTTGATCGGTGCCGTGGCCTGACCGGAGAGGAAGTGGGAGAAGATCACACGGCCCTCGCTTCGGGTGATGCCGCGCAATCCCCGGCTGGCCGCAAGCGCTGCAAATTCGGAGCCGCGCGTCATTCCGATGCCCGCCCATCCCAGCCATGCCACCGAGCACCACTGCGAATGGGTTTCCCGCGATTCGTGAGCTGCGGACATAACATCCGACAGACGGTTCAGGGACTCGTTCACGGCACCGTAATCCGGCTGGCCGTCGTTGCCCATGTAACTGAAGGCGGACGTGAGCAGGTGATAATGAACGGGACGGCCCGCGCGGTGCTTCTCGCAGGCGCGGTAGATATGCTGGAGGCTGGCGATCTTAGCCGCCACAACGCTGTGGAAATCGCCCACCGTTTTCCTGGTAAGCGCCTTCGAAATCTGAATGCCGGCGCCGTGCAGTACCATGTCGAGGCGGCCGTACTTCTTGAAGACGGACTCCACAATAGCCGTGGTGATTTCACGGTCGGTGATGTCGCCGCTGATGTACTCGAACCGTCCTGGCAGGGCAGAAAGAGACTGCACCAGTTCGTTCACTTCCTGAGCCGCCTGATAAGCGCGGAAGCGATTCTTGAGCTCGGTGATCTTAACTCCGCCGCCTTTTGCCAGCTCCGACTTATAAAACTCCTGCTCGTAAGCGGCTAGCTGAGTCGCGTTCGTGCGCAGGATGGGAGCCGGAGCCATCGCGGGGTTGGTCCTGCCCAATGCCACCACGGTGCAGCCGAAGCGTGTCAGCAACTCTTCGGTGAGCACGGCGGTCACGCCGCGGCCTCCTCCCGTTGCCAGAACCACGGAATCGGAGGTGAGCAGCGGTGCGTCGCCCTGTGAGGGGCGTTCCAGGCGGGACAGTTCGATCGCGTAGCGATTGCCAGCCCGATAGCAAACTTCCACCGCCTTGTCCCGGTGCGAAAGCTCGGCATCGAGCCGAGTCATTCCCTGTCGGAAATCAATCTCATCCACGTTCAGGCTTCTGCAGACGGCGGCGGGCAATTCGCGCGCCAGCGATTTCACGAAGCCCGCCAGCAATCCGGTAAACGGATTCAACCGTCCGCCGATGAAAGCGTCCAGGCACAACGAACCCATTGCCATCTCGCCTGCCCGGAACTGTTCGTAAAAGTGGCGGCAGACGGCGAAAGAAAGATCCATCAGGCCGAGCACGTTCTCTAGAGGGGTGGTCAGGAGAAAATCGGGAAGCCCTTCGCCTGAAAACTTGACTGCGACCACGGTGTCGAACCCACCCGGCAGAGCGCCCAATGCGGCTTTTGCGGTCTCCTCGCTGGCAAGGTCGATGGGAGTGGATCGCGCCAGCGTCGCCGCGTGCGCGCAAATCACGTGATAATCGAAGCCGCCCAGCGCTCCGCTCTTCTCCAGTTGCCGCCAGTGCGCCGACTGGTCGGTCAGAAACAGGATCCGGCGTACTTGCTTTGCAATCGACGGAGCCGGAAGCGGCGCGGCTGTTTCTACCGGAGTGTAGAAGTAAATAGGTGTGTTCTGGACATAGGCATAAGTGGGCGACGCCGGAGCGATCGCGGGAGTTGGAGCGGCAGCGGGAACTGAGGCGGGTTTCGCTTGATGCTGTGCGGATTGGAATACCAGTTCCCGGGCCAGAGCCGAATCGCTCTGCTGCTCCCGCACCACGATCTCCCGTTTCCCTTCGCGGACTCTGGCAATCGCTTCGGACAATTCAATCGCTCCGTGCGCGCCACGATAGTTCAGGCCAGTCGAGGACTCGATTGCGGTTTGAGGCAGCGAACCGCCCACCGTCAGAAGGCAGGCGATAGGAAGGTTTAACTCCCGCGCGGTTGCTTCGGTCGTGAGAACCGTCAGGAATGCCGCTTCGGCGTCCTCAGGCGTGACGCGCACGGCGTTCAATCCTCCAGCGAGCACGGCTTTACACTCTCCGTGCGTCAGGAAATCCCTGGCCACCATGAGCGACTGGAACAGCGAGTTCGAACCCATGTCGATCACGACATTCGGTCCGTTCAGCTCAAACATGTTGGCGACGCGCCCCGAGATTACGTTCGGCATCAGGCCCGGTAAGGTATAAGGACCAGAAGGAATTACGTCCTTTCGGACAGCCGCGCAGACGCGATCGAGAATGGCCGCGCGTTCTGCCAGTGGCAGACCGTCTGACGTTTTGTCCTCCGCGAACTGGCGTTTCAGACGATCGAGGAAGATCCGCTGATTGGCTCGGATGCCGCGCTCTGTCTTCGATTCCACGCCGATCACGATGCCGATCTCGCCGCGCAGATCCTTCAGGCGGTCGCCCAGCGCAGGCAAGACCTGTTCCGCCGCAAGCAAAGCCAGATACTGGCCGCAATCCATGTGTTCCGTAACATCGGGAAGCAGTCTCTGACCTTTGGGCAAACGAAGTGCGGTTCGGACAAACTCCTGTTGAGGCGTCGTTGCGTTCTTTTCTATTCCGCCCGCCGAGGGAAAAAGCGCGGCGGCGTCGATCACTGCCAGCGTCGGACTCGAGGGAGCCTTCGGCGCCACGGCCGCGCACAGTTTCGCGTGGTAGGCGGGGTGAAATTCCTCCAGAATCAGGTGGGCGTTCGTGCCGCCGAAACCGAAGCCGTTGATGGCCGCGCGCCGCGGCCGGCCCGAATTGGCGGGCCAGGGATTCGCTGCCGTCGAAATGCGGAACGGTGAAGCGTTCAGATCGATTGCTGGGTTGGGAGAGCTGTAGTTGTACTGAGGCGGAATAGTGCGGCTCTCGAACGCTTTGCAGAGTTTGATGACCGATGCGGCGCCGGCAGCCCATCCGGTGTGCCCGATCAGAGCTTTCACGCTGCCCAGTTCAATGCGGGGCAACTCAGGTTTGCGCGAGATGGCCCGGAGCAGTGCGCCGAACTCCACAGCGTCGCCCACCGGCGTCGCCGTGGCGTGCGCTTCCACATACTGGATTGAATTGGGGTCGATGTGGGATGTGTCGTAGGCGCGTCGGATGGCGATGCTCTGGCCTTTGGATTGCGGTACATTGATCGCCGGACTCTTGCCGTCGCTCGATACGCCGACGCCACGCACCACGCCGAGCACCGGATCGCCCGCGGCCATCGCGTCCGAGAGGCGTTTCAGCACCAGCAGACCGGAGCCTTCGCCAAATATCACGCCATCGGCGGAGACATCGAAGGGACGGCTGGCGGTAGGGCTCAGCCCCCGAAATTGCGCGAACAGGGCGCTGTTGGCCAGCGCCGGCGCGAATACGCCGCCTACCAGCATCACGTCTTTGGTTCGATCCTGCAGGGCCGTCACGCCCAAGCCGATTGCGTACAGCGAAGACGAGCATGCGGCGTCGATGATATACGTCCGGATCGGCCGGCCCGCCGTTGACTCGATCACCGCCCGGCAACTAGCGCTCTGCGGAGCGCGGGGATTGTCGGCTGCGGGCTCGCCCCAGATCCTTCGCAACGACTTCGCAAACGCCGCGCGGCGGCTCGCATCGGCTTCCACCTGAGCCAGTGTTTCTTCCATGCTCTCTTCGAACACGGCGTAGTCGTATTCGTGAGATCCGTCGGCGGTGGCTCCGAGGACGCATTCGATCCGATCGGCGGAGATTGCGGACAGCTTTGCCCGAAACTCGCCCGCGAACGCCTGGGCAGAGGCCATGGCAAGGAGTTTTTCCGCTCGAGTGAGTCTTTCGAACTGCGCTTTGGAATAGGAAGATGACAGCAGTGCGGCATCGTAGAGGATGGTCCCGGCGCTTCCGGTCAGTTGCGTGTAAGTCTTGTCGGAAACGATTTTCTCGGGGCTGCCACCCAGGAAATCGAGCGCAGCCGTGGGGTCTTCCTGGCCAAAATCGGTAATGCCGCTGACGCCCGCAAGGATGTTGCTCCAGTATTGCTCCGGATTCTGCGCGCCGGGCAGCACGCAGCCCATGGCGACGATGGCGATCGGATCGGCATCGCAGGGTTCCGGCTCGGCGATCTGTACCGGCTCCGGTACCGGTTTGGGTTTGGCTTGGCGCACGGGTTCTATCACTGCAACCGAATTGTTCCCGGCTGCAAGTTCTTCCATGGCGCGGGACGCGCGACCGAGCACCGCATGTATGTCGCGGATCAGTTCTGCCAGTTGGGGCGCGGCGGTCCGCCGTCTCGTGGCAATTTTCGCGCTGAATTTTTCGAGAATCGCGGCGCGGCCTTTTTCCGGGCCATCCGCAAGGGGAGTGTTGGCGTAAGCCTCGACCCCTTCGAGTCCGGCTTCCTGCGTCACTCTTGTGACAATGTTGCCTGCCCCGCACTCGACAAAGCGGCGGAAGCCAAGCCCATGAAGCTCAAGCAGAATCGCAGAGAAATCGAGCTGCTTGAAGAATTGTTCCGAGAGGATGGAAGGAAGGTTGTCTCCGGCGGAAAAGAACTTACGTTCGGTACAGAGATAAACCGGAATCGAAGCGGGTTCGAACGCGTATCCGCAGAGCATCAGGCGGAAAGGCTCCACTACCGGCCGCAGCAGCGAAGAATGAAACGGATGCCGGGATTTCAGCGAGGTTACGCTAACTCCCTGACTGGCTGCGGACTCGCGCAGACGTTCCAACTCGGCCGGCAGGCCCGAGACTACCGTTTGCCGCTTATGATTCAAGACGGCGATCTCAAGCGAAGACCCCTTGAGGCTGCGAATCAACTGAAGCGCCCGGTCCGAATTGCACGAAAGCGCCGCCATCCTGCCGCCGCTTGCCAGATGACTCAAAATGGCCGAGCGCTGGCACACGATGCGGAGCCCAGTTTCGAATGTGTAACTGCCCGCGACGGCAAGGGCCGCCAGCTCACCGAAGCTGTGTCCGAGCAGCAGGTCCGGCGTGAGCCCCGCCGCAATCAGCCCGGCGGCTGTCAGATAATTGGCGACGTAGATTCCCACCTGATCGAGATCCGGGCAATTTTTCAGGATCTGCTCTCGCTCTTCCTGTGAACGGCTTTCTATCAGAAGAAGGAAATCGTGGCCGAGAAAGCGCCGGCCGATATCTCGCGCCAGCAGGAACTCGGTCCGCCACGCGGAGCTCTCGTACAGCTCGCGCAGCACGTCTCCGTTAAAGGAGCCCTGGCCCGGAAACGTGAATACCAGTTTTCCCTCGGGACGATTGATCATGGCTAATCCTGAAACTCGAACTCCCTGAGGTTTTCGTCGACGATTTTCGGGTATGCGGACTTCCGGGGAGCGCTTGCCACCGCCTTACCCAGCCGCCGGATGCTCTCCGTAAAGATCCGCTTGACCCCCGCGCCGCCTGCTTGAGCGGTTTCGGCGAAACAGGGGTTCGTTAATGGCTCGATCAGATTCCGCTCGACGCCATCGTCAAGAAAGCCCGCAAGAAAAGGGGGCGCAGGAACCAGCTGGTGCGTATCCTTACTCATCATGATGAGCGTCTGATACCCACAGCAGACTGGCTGGCCGGTTTCGTCTATAACGCGAAAACAGAGCCGCACCGTGCTTCTGGTTGGATCTTCGTAAGATAAAAGAATACCCACCTTCTGGCCCAGCCAGACCGGAGCCAGATTCAGACTATAAGCTTCCCGCGTCAGCATCACGATATCCTTAGCCTGTTCGTCGAAACAGCGCACGCCATTAACCGACGTTTCGAACAGGATCGTTTCGCGAGCCACGTTCTGGAATTTGAAATTCGTCATATGATGATGCGACCCATAAGCCATGGTGTCATGGAAAAGAATCTGGTATTGCATCGTGAAAAAGGGCATGAGTTAGATTGGCAGTATTTCGAACGGCGAAGGTGACCGTGAGCTACTGCTCCGTTTCTCCCGGTACACGATCACTATGGGGACCGGCTCGGGGACGGCAGCATGAATCGCATGCGCAATCTGGCCGATTTCGTGCATTAACGGGCCGACGCCTTTTTCAAGGTGACGCAGGGAGGATTTGGATCGACTCCCTGCTTCCACAACCACCGGAGCCAGACTTGCGGTCTTATGATTCTCCGGCTGGCTGGGTGCTGCGGCACGCTTCTTTCCTCTTCTACTCCGCCTCGCCTTAGCCGTCGCCGAGCTAGTTTCGCCTTGCGAGACCATAAACCTCCTGAGCGATTCAAATACCGAAGACAGCCATCTATCCTGGAACCTCTAGCCCACAAGTGGAAGGCTTCCAAAGGTGCGGGCCGCGCCCCGGATCAGGGATCTCAATCTGCGCGTATTGATCGCTTCCGCCACATCGTGAACCAGCGGGCTGGCTTTCGACATCGCTCGCGACACACCATAAGAAACGTTCTCGAAGTAGTCAACGACAACGCCGTCCTTACGGGCTTCCTTCGATTTATCCCGACGCTCAATGTAGGTGTCGATACCGCTATCCAGAGCGCGGGTCACCCGGCGCACCGCCTTGCTGACTCGCCGGTCGATTTCCTTCAGCCGACGCGAGCCCCGCGACGAAGTTCCCTTCTTCCGATGCGTTTGCCGTTCCACCACCACTCGAACCGTGGTCGGATCAACCGGGGTCTCAACATGGCTCTTCACAGTAGGTTCTGCCGTATTCTCCATTTCATTTCCTTTCAAGACTTGTGTCGGTTTAGAGTAGAGACAAAGGGGCGTTAACCCAAGAGAAAATTAGAGCAAGGACAAAGGGGAATCGTGCCAGAGAAAAGTACCGCAAGGACCCAGGGGAATAGTTCCAGATAAAGATACAGCAAGGCCCCAGGGAATATTGCCAGAGAGAATTAGAGCAAGGACCTGGGGGAAGACCTCAAGAGAATCCTACAGTAAAGGACAAAGGGGCGATAATGCAAGAAAAAAATACGCGGGGATTTGTCATTCTTTTTTAACATCGGCTTTTTGACACAGTTAAGCCTTATGACCTTTGCATTGCGAAGCTTATTATGAAGCACTACAATCGACGCGCATGGTGAATAACGAGACTGATTTGGCGATGCCTTCCCTCGAGCCGCGCCAGTTCCGACGGGTCTGCAGCCGGTTCGCAAGCGGCGTAACGATCCTTAGCGTCGTCGATTCAGCCGGCGTGCCGCATGGCATGACCGCCAGTTCCTTCACTGCGGTTTCTCTCAATCCGCCTCTGATTCTGGTCTGCCTGGGTTCCGGAACCAGGTTCCTCGAGGCCTCGAATTCCAGCGAGCATTTCGGGGTGAACATTCTTGACGAAACGCAGCGTGCGCTTTCTGAACGATTTGCCGGATCCGGGTATGATCGGTTCGACGGCGTGGCCTGGAATCCGGGCACCATGGGAGTGCCGCTGTTTCCCGGCGTGCTTGCAACCATGGAATGCGCTCGATTCAGGACGTTTACCGCGGGCGACCATGAGATTCTGATCGGGAAGGTGCTGCACGCAAGCTGGAGAGAAGGCGAACCGCTGGTTCACTTCGGAAGCCAGTATCGAGCGCTGGAATCCTCACCGGGCTGGTGGAGCACGATATGACCGGGCGCGAAACCAGGACTAGCAAGGCGTATCCGATGCCTCGGCTTGACGGGCGCGCGGGTCGCATGTTGGGAGCGGCCCAGGGTGTGCTGGTGCCGGCTCCGGTCAACCCGTCTGACGTGTTTGACGCCAGTGCCGTTCCGTGGGCCTGGGCGGCACGCGGCCTGAAACAAGAGGCCGCCGAAAAACAGTATGGGCTGCTGCTCGATCACAGCCGGCCGGCCGCCGCGGACGCAGTTGTGGTTCAGGTGGACAGAATCGGGCATCATCAGCACCTGGTGACCGAGCGGGAACGCAGGCTTCGGCTGTATGAGGGTGATCGGCTGGTCGGCATATTCGGAAATCGTTACGCGACGGACGTATACGAGGGCCGCGTGCTTGAAGTACGGAAACTGCACCTGCTGACCACGAGCGGGCTCATCGGAACCGTGACGAGTCGCAACCGCAACGTCGGACGCCCTACCACCGTCACGTTTCTTGGCTATCTTGCCGATTCTTACGGCCATCGAATTAACACGAAACGCCTTCTGCTTCAACCGGCGCCGCCGCCGGGCCGGTCGCCCGACCTAGTGCTGGTGGTGGGCACGGGTATGAGCACTGGCAAGACTACGGTCATGCGAAAGATTCTGCGGGCGATGGCGACGGGTGGCGTGCGCGTTGCCGGATGCAAGCTGACCGGCACCGCCTCTCCCCGGGATTTGTATGAGATGAAGGCTACCGGCGCGGTCTTGGCAACAGATTTCAGCGATTACGGGTTTCCTTCGACATACGGGGAATCGCTCGACGATTTGATCCGCCTCATGGACCTGATGAGTGCGGCTTGCGGACGCGCGGGCGCTGAGATCGCCATGATCGAAGTCGCCGATGGCCTTTTGGAGCCGGAAACGCAGATGTTGCTGGAATCGGATGAGATCCGACGCCGCGTGAAGGGAGTCGTCGTGGCGGGCGCGTGCTCCAGCTCGCTTTTGTTCGCCACCGAATACCTGCGGAAACTCGGCCATGAGGTCTGGGCGGCCTCCGGGCTGATCAGCAACTCCCCGCTTTTTGTCCGCGAGTTTACCGATCGAAGCCCGATTGTTGTGGCTTCGTCGCGCGGGAGCGCGAATCGGTTGGCCCGAATCATTGTGAAAAAGACCGTGGAAAAGACTGTAAAAAGAGCTGAAGACTCCTGTGAGGAGAAAACCGCTCCCTAGGGCCTGCTAACACTGCTGAGATGGCGGCGACGGGAGCCAGTTTTTTCGAGTTCTAGAAGAGAGGAGCGACGCATACCGGGTGTCTGCCAGCGACGAACGACAACGAAATCGGAAAAACTGGCCCCTTCCCTTCGGGTTGCGGCGAAAATCCGGTCATACTTTGTTCTCGCCCTCGACCTTGGAGCCACCAAAGCCTTCGGGCTCGGTCGCGTCTGACCGGATTTTCACTAGCAACGCCGTCCACCTCAGCAGTGTTAACAGGCCCTGGTGATGGCCAGCTCCGCATGCGAACCAGGTATACCAGGTCCCGTAAGTGTGTTTCCCGCGACCCATGGCTGTGAAACTCTGGGATACTCAGCGGAGGGACGGCCTCTCGCGGTTCACTATTGCGGAAACCCGGGCGCACCCGTGCGGATCTTCATCATGGCGGGCCAGCATGGAGACGAGCCCGAGGCGCGCCAGGCGGCAGCCGAATTCGTCTCGCGTTTCATGGAGGGGACGTTCGGCGCGGCGGCGCATGCAGCAGTGCTCGCCGACGCGAATCCGGATGGAGCGATCGCCGGTACGCGCCGCAACGCGCAGGAAACAGATCTGAATCGAGACCACCTGTTGCTGTCGGCGCCGGAAACGGCGGCGGTGCACGCATTCGTGGATTCGTGGAAGCCGGACATCGTTATCGATGTTCATACCTATCGGCCGTGGCGCCGCGAACTGATGGCCTTCGATTTCGTGTACCCGCAGGAGATCATGATCGATTTCCCCACCAACCCGGCAATTTCGACATCTATGGGAGCGGCTCTGCGGCGCAGGGCAATGGATTTTGTGGAAGGACGCATGGCGGAAGGCAACATTCGCAGCGATCGCTACACGCTCATCCGTTCGGGGATCGTGCGCCACAGCAACACCGACATCGTGGATGCCCGAAACGGTCTCGCTCTCCGCTTCGCGATCCCGACGATTTTAATCGAAGGCCGCCGTTCCTCGCCCGACGACTTAATGAGTTTCACGCCGCCCGCGGTTGCCCTGCTCCGTTCGATAGAGTCCGCAGTCGAATGGGCCGCTGCCCATGCGAAGCAGCTCAGAAACCGGCCTTCAGGCTGCGAAGAGGGAGAGATGGTTCCCGTCCGATGCCGTTATTCCGGATCGAGAACCGCTCGCCACATGGACATGCAATCGGCCAGCAAGGGCGGGATCGCGCGGGTCCGGATTCCGGGCGCCTATCTTTCAAGCGTCCAGGCGACCAGCAGCATCCGATTGCCTGCGGCTTACGGTGTTCCGCGTGATCTGACCGAGGTTCTCGCTGTACTGGGCAGGCATAGGCTGGCCAGCTCGTCGCCCGAGAATTTCAGGTCTTCGGCTACCGAGGTATTTGGAATCGAGGCGATGACTCCGGCCGGTGAGGCTGATGCGCCGGCGATTCCGACATGCATTGCGCGAGCGAAGAGCGTCAACCTCGACGGCTTTGTCCTGTTTCCCGCCACGCAGGCAGGCGGACGCCTGCTGGCGCTGCTGCTGGAGCCGGAGTCGCAGTTCGGCCCGCCCCGACTCCCCGAACTGGCCGAGACACTTCGGCCCGGTTCGACCTATCCGATTATCCGAGTGGTCTGAAGCACTGCAGGTTCGATAGCAGGCTCTTTCTTCTGCAGGTCGCAGTGATCGTGTGAATCTCTCAGGACATCGCCTCGTTGTTCCGGCGCATCGGTGATGAATACACGCAGCCTGATCGAACTGATCGTGCTCAACGTGGGACTCGAGAATAGTATTTTGACACCGTCACTTTTCTCAATTATGGTATTCGTGACCTTGATCACTACGTCGATCCCCAAGCCGCTGTTGAATTTTACCGGCGGTAAGAAGCGGCAGTGAAAAGGGAAATGCACTCTGTTGATGAATCTCACGCGGGAACGTAACAGTTTGCCTGCGAAGGACAGCTATGCTAGACTCCCCGGCGGTCCATGGTGTTGAGGATCTATTTGCAAGCGGAGGCTCAGGCCTTTTGCTGCTAAGACGAGTGTGGGTATTACTGCTCCTGGCTTGCCCGGTCTTGGCGTCGAGTCAGGACCTGACTCTCGATCAGGCTATTTCGCTTGCTCTCCAAACGAATCGGCAGATCAAAGTCAAGCAACTGGAAGTCTCAAAATCAGAGCACGACACGGAAGTCATGCGGACTTACAGGCTTCCCCAGTTCAAACTCGACATGATGCAGGGCCAGCTGCTTACCAAAGTCAGCTTCTCATTTCCGCCGGGAACGTTCGGGACCCTTCCCGGTCTTGGACCTTTTCCGCCGACGACCACCAATATCACCACGCCGCCGCGCCCCTTCACTCTGATTCAGGCCCAGGCAAATCAGCCGCTTTCGCAGTTGTTCCGCATCGGATTGGGGATTGACGCGAAGAAGCTGGACACGCAAATCGCGAAAGAAGAGCTGAGCATGCAGGAACAGGGCATCGTCAACGATGTCAAGAAGACTTACTACAACCTGGTTCAGGCGCAAAGCGCGCTGAGCGCCACCGAAGAGACGATCACGTTGTTGAAGGAGATCAATCGGATTGCGGCGAACGGACTGGAAGAGCAGGTGGTTCTGAAATCCGACATGCTGGATGCCGAAGCCGGTCTGGCGAGGGCCGAATCCGAAGCAACCACCTTGCAAGACACCATCGCGACTCTTAAAGAGAGGATGAACGACCTCCTGGCGCGTGACCTGGCGACGGAATTCACCGTGTCCCAGACCACTGAAGCGGAGCCGTGGGAGATGGATCTTGCTTCAGCGCGCGCTCGGGCGCTCCAGCAGCGACCGGAGATTCGCGAGGCGCGACTGAAGATTCAGCAGGCGGAAGTCGATCGGCGAGCGAAGAAAGCCGAGTACATTCCCGACGTCAGTTTGAGCATGAATTACCTTTCTCCGTTCGATATCAAATTTGTTCCGGAGAACATCGCGGCGGTCGGGTTCGTGGTGAACTGGGACGTGTTCGACTGGGGAAGGAAGAACCAGGAACTGGCTACCAAATCCGAAGTTATCGAACAGGCAAAAACTGGGGTGGATGAAGCCGCGGCGCAGATTCAGGTGGAAGTCGGCCAGGATTTCCGCAAGCTGGCGGAAGCACGCCAGAAGCTTCGCGTGGCGAATCTGGAACTGGACGCGGATCGTGAGAAACTCCGGGTCGCTCTGAATAAGTACGACGCAAACGCCATCCTCTTGAAGGACGTGCTGCAGATGAAGGCATCGCTCGCCGAAAAGACCTACAAATATCAGGAGTCCCTCCTGACTTTCTGGACCGCGCGAGCAGACCTGGAGAAAGCCATCGGTGAGAGATAAGTTTATGAAATCGCATGTCTGGTTGCCGCTGGTGGCGCTTTGCTGCGCCAGTTGCTCGAAAGAGCAGCCGTACCAGAAGCCGATCACGCCTGTGCGCGTGCAGGCAGTGTTAACAGAGACTCCGGAGGCAGGGCCAAAATATTCGGGAAGCATCGAACCTGCGTCGCTGGTTAACGTCGCTTTCCGCCTGGGAGGATACGTGTCTCAGATTATGACCGTTTCCGACGGCGGGAGCACGCGTCTGGTGTATGAGGGCGATGTGGTGCCGAAGGGCGCTACGCTCGTGCGTCTGCGGGAAGACGATTATAAGGTGAAGGTCGCCGAAGCGGAGAGCCAGCTGAAACAGGCGCAGGCTGGCTTGGACAAGGCGAGACTCGATTTCGATCGCGCGGACGCGCTGTTCAAAAAGCAGAGTCTTACCAAATCCGATATGGATGGGGCCAAAGCGCAGCTCGACAATGCGCAGGCCATGTTCGCCGGAGCGAAGGCGATGGTGGCGGAGGCCAATCTGGCGCTGAAGGACTCCGTTCTCACTTCACCCACGGAGGGTGTCGTAATCAAGCGTCTGGTTGAGGTGGGCTCGCTCGTCGGGCCGGGCACCCCAGCGTTTGTGGTGGCGGACCTGAGTAGCCTTAAGGCGGTTTTCGGAGCTCCCGATGTTCTCCTTTCACAACTGAAGATCGGCATGCCCCTTGCGCTCACCACGGAAGCTTTGCCCGGAACATTCACGGGCCGGGTGACGTCGATCGCGGCGGCGGCCGACCCGCGCAGTCGGGTCTTCGATGTCGAAGTGAGTTTTCTGAATCCGGGCCTCAGGCTGAAGCCAGGCATGATCGTCACAATCAAGCTGGCGAATACGCACCCGGCCGAGGGAATCCCGGTGGTGCCCATGGGCTCGATCGTGCGGTCCAAGAATAACCCAGACGGCTACTCGGTGTACGTGGTGGATGACGAAGGCGGCAAGTCGGTCGCCCGTTCGCGGGACGTCACTCTGGGAAGCGCGCTGAACAACGCCGTAATCGTTACGGCGGGGTTGCATCCCGGCGAGAAGGTGATCACTTCTGGCGCCACGCTTGTGAGCGACGGCGAAACTGTGGAGATCGTACCCTGAAGAATTCCCCGGAGATTTCGTAGATGGCTCACCATAAGAGCGACGAAGACCATATCGCGAACGACCGAAATACTCCCCGGTTTTGCGTCGAGAATCGGCAGATTACCTGGGTACTTATGGCCGGGGTAATCTTGTGGGGGGCGTTTGGCTACAACCAGATGCCCAAGCGCAAAGATCCGAAGTTCGGAGCCGTGCGCGCGGCCGTAGTCTGCCCCTGGCCCGGCGTTTCGGCCGATAAAATCGAGCAGCTCGTTACCAAGAAGATCGAAGCGAAGATAGCCGGCAACGTCAAGATCCAGAAAATTGAATCGGCATCCCGCAGCAATTTATCCGTTGTTCTGATCGCCCTGGAAGAGAGCACGGTCTCGGACGTAAATAAGCAATACGACGATATTGCGCTCCGTCTTAATACGATTAACGATCTGCCCGAGGGAGCCGGCCCGGTCACATTTCTTCGGGATTTCGGCGAAACCGCAGCCTTGATGCTCACGGTGAGCAGTCCGAAGGCAGGGGCGGCGGAGATCGCATGGCGGTCCGACCGGATTCGCGAGGTGCTCGAGGCCGAGCGCGCCAAAGCCCCGCCCGGCCGGCGCTCCGCCGGGATCATCTCTTTCCCTCTCTCGATCAGCCCAACGATTCCTCGCCAGGATCGGGATCTGTTCATTCAATTTGCAAAGGTCAACAATCGCGGGCGTGATATGGTCCCGATCGAGGGTTCGGGCTTCGTGGGTGTCGATGGAGACTTCGGCCCCGACGATGCGGCCACGATTGAGTTTGCCAACAAGTTCCTCCGGGAGCGGCTGCGGCCCTCGGAAATCCACCCGGACATCTGGCCCATTGCGGCTGTCTCGGATTTAAGCCAGACCGACAAAGACCTGGCGGCGGCGGCGGGCGACAAATATAGCCTCAAGGAACTCGACGACTACTCGGAGCTGATCCAGAGAACGCTCCAGACGGTTGCTGAGGTATCGAAGGTGAACCGCGCCGGTGTTCTCGCCGAACGCATCTTTCTGGAATATTCGCAGGACCGCCTTGCTTCTTTTGGCATTCAGCCCGCCGCGCTTCCACAGATCCTCGCGCAAAGGAATGCCATCTTTCCCGGCGGCAATCTGGAAGTCGGCGGCAAGAACATGCTGATCGATCCTTCCGGCGAATTCCACAGTGAAAAGGATATCGGCAACATTCTGCTCGGCGCCACCCCGCGCGGCGCTCCGATATATCTGCGCGATGGCGTTGATATCTCGCGCGGGTATGAACCTCCGCTCTATGTGAATTACTACGGGTCGCGCGACGCCAAAGGGAACTGGGATCGCGATCATTCCATCACGCTTTCGGTTTTCATGCGCGAAGACCGGCAAATCGCGGATTTCGGCCGATCGGTCGATGCGGCGCTCGCCGGGCTCCGCGGCCAGATCCCGGACGACCTGATTCTGGCGCGCACCTCCGATCAGCCGCTGCAGGTCCGCGAGATTGTCGGACTGTTCATGCGGACGCTGGCCGAGGCCATTGTGCTGGTGGTTCTGCTTGCTCTGGTCGGATTCTGGGAGTGGCGCTCGGCTGCGCTGATGGCAATTTCGATTCCGCTGACCCTGGCCATGACCTTCGGGATGATGGACGTGCTCGGAGTGGATATCCAGCAGGTTTCGATCGCGTCGCTGATCATCGCTCTGGGCCTGCTTGTAGACGACCCGGTGGTCGCCATCGATGCCATCAAGCGCGAACTCGATACGGGAAAGTCACGCCTGATTTCGGCTTGGCTCGGACCCACGAAGCTTGCCACCGCGATCATGTTCGCAACCATCACGAACATCGTGGCCTATCTGCCCATGCTCCTGATCACCGGACTCACAGGAAATTTCATGAAGAGTCTCCCGGTGGTTCTGGCGTGCGCGCTGGTGTCCTCGCGAATCGTCTCCATGACATTCGTTCCACTGCTTGGCTACTACTTCCTGACTCCGAGCAGCAAGCCGGCTCCGCCCATCGCGGAACGGAGGACGAGAGGATTTGCCAATCTCTACTCGGGGTTCGCCGGTTACCTGATCGAGCACCGGAAGATTGCCCTTGCATGCTCGACGGTGCTCCTCGCGGCGGGCGCTTACTACGTTTCGGATCTTCGACTGGTCTTTTTCCCGAAGGATCTTTCCTATCTTTCTTTCGTGGACGTCTGGCTGCCTGAAGACGCGAGCATCGTCAACACGGAGCTGACCGCGGAGGCAGCCGAGGATGTGATCCGCAAAGCCGCCGCCGACTTCGGCAAAGAACATCCGGAGAAGGATGGAAAGCCGAAAGATGTCATCAGGTCGCTGACCACGTTCGTGGGAGGTGGTGGGCCTCGCTTCTGGTTTTCTGTCGCCCCGGAATTGTTTCAGCCGAACTACGCGCAGATCATCATTCAGGTAAACGACAAGCGCGACACGGACGCACTGGTGGCGCCGCTCCAGCGCGCCTTGTCGGCGAGCGTACCCGGTGCCCGAATCGATGTCCAGCAGCTGGAGACAAGCGTTCCCATCGGGGTGCCGGTGCAGATCCGCATTTCCGGTGAAAACGAGCAATTGCTGCGCAAATACGCGGAGCAGGTGGAGGATATCTTCCGTAAGATTCCCACGGCAGCGCGGGTCCGCGACAACTGGGGTTCTGAGACCTTCGCCGTAAAGCTGAAAGTGGATCCCGACCGTGCCAATCTGGCGGGCGTCACCAATCGCGACGTCTCCATCTCTTCGGCGGGTGGCCTGTCAGGTCTGCCCGTGTCCGCCCTCCGGGAAGGTTCGAAGGAGATTCCGATCGTATCGAGGCTGAAAATCGACGACCGCGCTAGCCTTTCGGATCTGCAGAACCTTTACGTATATTCGTTCACGGGCGGCTCGCAGAAGATTCCCCTGAGCGAGGTTTCCACCGTAACGACGCAGATGGAAACCGAAAAGATTGCGCGCTACAACCAGTTCCGCACGATCACGGTGCTCTGCTTCCCGGTACCCGGCGCACTGCCTTCCGAGGTCATGACGGCGGCGCGGCCCGCGCTTACCAAGTTCGCCGCCTCGCTTCCGCCCGGTTATAACATGGCGATCGGCGGTGAAGAAGAAGTCCGGATCCAGGGCTTCAAGCAGATCGTGGTAGTCCTGATCGTGTCCACCGTGATCATCTTCCTCGCGCTGGTTTTCCAGTTCCGCAGCGCAGTCAAGCCGATGATTGTCTTCGCGGCGATTCCATTCGGGATGGTCGGCGCGCTCATCGCCCTGAACATCATGAATACCGCGTTCGGCTTTATCGCCTTCCTGGGAATCGTGAGTCTGATCGGCGTTATCGTAAGTCACGTGATCGTGCTGTTCGACTTCATTGAAGAAGCTCACGCCGAAGGAGAGACGCTCAAGAACGCGCTTATCGACGCGGGTATTCTGCGGCTGCGTCCCGTGCTCATCACGGTGGGCGCCACGGTGATTGCGCTGTTTCCGCTGGCCGAGCACGGCGGCCCGCTGTGGGAGCCGCTTTGTTACGCGCAGATTGGAGGGTTGCTGGTGGCAACGGTGGTTACGCTGCTGCTGGTGCCGGTGCTCTATGCGACCTTCGTTCTCGACCTGAAGATGATTCGCTGGGAGCGCGTGCCTCATGACGACCATGGCCATGCACCCCCGGATGTCACTCCTGAATTTCCGCCGGCTCACCCGCCAGCGGGCCTCACTTGAGGCAGTTTGCGGCCCGCTTGTCGTTCGGGAGCAGTACGTCGAAGTCCATAACGTGACATCCCCTATCCGGCCGTCTTATCTGCCGCTTTCGATGCGGGACTGACGGTGGACAGATTGCGTGGTTCGGCGCTCTTGTCTTCGACCCCCAGAAGATTAAGAACTGGGCTGGTCATCATGGTAGTGACCAACGCCATCACTACCAGCATTGTGAAAAGAATGGGAGAGAAGACGTGAGCGCTGTACGCGATGTTCAATACGATCAGTTCCACGAGGCCTCGCGTATTGAGCAGTGCCCCGAGTGCCATCGAATCTCGCCATGACTGGCCGGTCCATCGTGCAGCGAGCACTGCACCGCCCATCTTGCCCGTTACGGCCGCAATCAAAACTACGCCCGTCCACATCCAGATGGTTGTTCCGCTCAAGAGATCGAGCCTGGTTCTCATGCCGGTCAGAGCAAAGAAAAGCGGCAAAAGCAGGATAGAGACAATGGTGTCCAGGCGAGTTCTAAGGGCGCTCCGCCACCGTCTGATTCTCGGGAAACATACGCCTGCAAGAAACGCTCCGAACAACGGATGAATTCCGATTGCTTCGGTCGACGCGGCTGACGCAAGCAGCGTCGCGACAACGACACCCAGAATCTCGTAGGACAAGCCATCGGTCTTTTGACGCTGCGCCGCCCATTTCCCGAGTGGCCGGACAATGCCCAACATGACTGCCAGGTATAGGCCGAGCCATAGCAGCCGGATTGGCAGGCCCATCGACTCACCCGCATGTGGAATCAGCGTGAGCCCGACCGCGAGCAAGAGCCATGCGCACACATCGTTCACTGCCGCACACATCAGCGCCGTCGTCCCCAGGGAGGTCGATTGCAGTCCACGTTCTTCAAGGATTTTCGCTAAAACAGGCAAAGCCGTGATGCTCATCGAAATTCCAAGGAAGAACACAAAGGGCAGCTTGCCGATTCCATCAGGCGCAAAGCGAATCCGCAGTGAATAGGCTACCGCGATCGCCATCGCAAACGGGAACAGAATACCCATCGCACTTGCCGACAGGGCTGTTCCTCGTTGTCTGCGCAGATGCTCCAAGTCAAGCTCGCTTCCAATGAGAAAGAGAAACAGGACCAGACCGATGGTGCTTAGCGCTTCAAACGCGCCGAGAGAATTCTGCGGAAATAGCCGCGCCCAAGCATCAGGTGCAAACCTGCCGAAGACCGACGGCCCTAGCAGGATGCCGCCGACAATCTCTCCAATGACGCGAGCCTGTCCGAGCCGCCGCGCTACCCATCCGCAGAACAGCGCTGTAAGGAGCACGGCAGACATTTGAACGAGCAGAAGGGCCATGCTTCGATTATCTAACTTGGGGAGGACGCGACGCCTTCCGACTTGCATCCCAGACAATCACGACCTCGGTAATCTGAACATTCCGGCTGGAGTGCCGCTGGTGGAGCAAGTTGGCGACAGACTTGAATCTGTCCGTCATTACTACCTGGGAGATCCCATCCGGATCGATCAGGCAATTCGTGGAGCGGCCGGCAATGGCGAGGCTCTTTGGAATCGCTTGGTTCATCTCCAGCCAAGAGGTGAGTTCGGCGCAGCAATTGTGATCACATTGGAGAGATGGCATTCCGCAACTGCATTCACGTGCTTGCCGCAGCGTTTTTAATGGGATTGGCTGCAGCCGCGCCGATGGGCCCCGTGAACATGATGGCGATTCGCCGTGGCGTGAAGGCCGGTTGGCGCCACACACTCGCATGTGGAATTGGCTCCATCTGCGGCGATCTGGTTCTCTTTTCTCTCGCCCTCGCCGGGGGAAGCTACCTTCTGCCGAGTCTCTCGAACCCGAAAGTCCGTACCGTTATTGAAATCGTCGGTGTCGCGGTTCTGCTTCCAATCGGAATAAGCTTCCTGGCGCTGGTCGCGGCCAATCCCCGCCGGGAGTTCCGCAGGGCTCGCCGACTCTGGCGTGAAGGCCGGCTTCCTCCACTTCTGATTGTCGAAGCTGCCAAAAGCGGATTCCTGACCGTATATTCAATCCGTTGAACATGCTCAATTGGATAGCCGTAACCACAAGTTGGCTTCCTGTCGCCTACTCGGTCCTGGGCGCCCGAGCCGCGGAATGGGGAGTGCTGATGGTGGGTATTGGCCTGATGGCATGGTTCTTAACCTAATTCTCTTTGTTCGTTTCGTTCCTCAACGCACCGGCGCAATCCTGTTCCGCACCGCAAATGCCGCCCTGGGCCTGATTCCTCTGGTGTTCGGCACCTTACTGCGCGGTGGACTTGTCGCGCCGTCTCTGGCACTGAATCCTCAGGATTCAGAATGTGAGATTCGATAGCGCTTTTATGTTAGTCGATCTTTTGCGTGGGTGACAGCAGTCACTTGGAGTTTGATCCGCAGATTGTACGATGACGCGAAGGCGGGAAATAGTTGGCGCCTGCACGGAGAAAGGATCTTATGGATCTGGGTTTCATTGAAAGCAAGACCTACGACGAGATTTCAATTGGCGACATCGCCACGACAGAACATGTGCTGACCACCGACGATGCGATGGCCTTTGCTTCGATCTCCGGATTTCACGCTGTGCTGAATGCCGATGAACTGACTCAGCGCGCCGGGGGCGTACCTCCGACCGGGCCAAACATGTGGTGCGCATCGCTGATTTCAGGTCTTTTCAGTATGAATTCTCCCGGCCCGGGATGCACATTAACGAATGTCTGCCTCACCTTTTACCATCGCATCCGCGTGGGAGATCGCCTTCTCGTCAAGGTTCAGGTGGCGGCCAAAGACGACTCGACAAAGAAGATCATCTTTGACTGCGAGGGATGTAACGGCGCCGGCGTGGCCATCTTTTCCGGAACCGCGGAGCTTCTTGCGCCTGCCGAGAAAACGCGATACTCCACGCTGCCCTTGCCGAAACTGATTGTCAACAATCAGTATCGCCACTACCTTGGCATGATCGCGCGCGCCACCTCAAAGCCGCCGGTCAGGACTGGAATCGTGTGGCCCTGCGACGAAGTCTCTCTAGGCGGGGCAATTCAGGCATTCAAAGATCGTTTGATCGCGCCAGTTCTCGTGGGCCCCGAGGCAAAAATCCGCGGACTTGCAGATACGATGCAGCTCGATCTCGAGACGATACCGATCGTTGAAGTCGGCGACAGTCGCTCCGCTGCCATCAAAGCCGTAGATCTGGCAAGGAGAAGCGAGGTGCAAATGCTGATGAAGGGGTCTTTGCACACGGACGAACTGATGAGTGCAGTCGTGTCGCGCGATGGAGGGATGCGCATTGGCCGGCGCATCAGCCATGTCTTTGCTCTGGATGTTCCGTCCTATCACAAGACTCTCTTCGTTACCGATGCGGCCGTAAACATACAGCCGGACCTGGAGACCAAGATCGACATCCTGCAGAATGCCATTGACATGATGCTGGCGATCGAGGTCGCGAATCCCAAAGTGGCGATTCTCTCGGCGGTTGAGTCAGTGAACCCTTCAATACCTTCTACGCTCGATGCGGCGGCCCTTTGCAAGATGGTGGATCGCGGACAGATTACCGGAGCCATCGTCGACGGTCCGCTGGCGTTCGACAATGCGATTTCAAGTGAAGCCGCAAAGATCAAGAAGATCAATTCGCGCGTCTCTGGAGATGTGGATCTTCTGATGGTGCCCAATCTCGAAGCCGGAAATATCCTCTTCAAGGAACTTCAGTACCTGGCTGGAGCGTTGGCCGCGGGAGTCGTAGTCGGAGCCAAAGTCCCGGTAGTTTTGACCAGCCGCGCCGATGGAGAACTCGCGCGAATGGCAAGTTGCGCTCTTGGAGTTCTGATTGCGAAGCCTGCGCCTGATCGGAGCTGAACGTACCGTATCAAACAATGCGAGACTGTGAAATAAGGTCCCTGGCCTGGTCTCGGATCATCCCTGGCCAGGGGACCGCCGCAGTGCGTTGGTTACACCGGAAATCTCTAATGTTTCAAGTTCGCCGGCTGTTCAACTTAATTCGCTCGCCGCTTTAAGGCGGGGCCCGTTTTACTCACGGTGGTTCAAAGGGATCGAATATGCGCTATTCATCTTTGCAAAAGCGGGTTATCTCAGCCGCCATTCTCTGTTGCGCGATGAGTTTTCGCACGGCAGCGATAGCACAAACCGTACATGTGGATATGACCGAGGGACGAGCGATCGCATTCGACCCCGACAAAGCGATGGGAACGACCATCGACATTCTTCCGGCGACGGACCTGGACAAGGTGTACTCTGAGCCGATCGTGAGAGCAGGGCTTTCAGCAGGCTGGGGACCCATTTCGTACCGACAGAACACTGAATTGACGTATGACGCGTGGCACTGGAATCCGAACGGAAAGTGGAGCGACGATGAGCACAAGAGAGGATATTTCGTTGGCAGCGCTGAGCCACAGGCATTTTTGAGCAGGTCCTACGGATACCGGCTTCCGCATCGGGGAACTACGCGCTCGGACTCCGGACAGGATGAGTATTCACGCATGACGGATGGGGACCTGTCAACTTACTGGAAGAGCAATCCATACCTTACCAGTCGGTTCACGGGGGAGCCGGATTCCGCGCATCCGCAGTGGGTATTGATTGAATTCCCGCTGCTCCAGGAGATCGATGCGATACAGATCGCGTGGGCAAACCCTTATGCAACCAGGTACGTAGTGCAGTACTGGACGGGAAAGGAAGATGCGCTGGACAAGCCGGCGGATGGCTTATGGGTGGAGTTTCCCCATGGTGAAGTAACCGGAGGCGCCGGCGGAGACAAGGTACTCCGGCTCGCGGACCGTCCTGTTCAGACGCGGTTCCTGCGAATATGGATGAAAGAATCCTCAGATACCTGCGACACGCATGGAGCCGGCGACCCGCGAAATTGCGTAGGGTACGCCATCTCAGAAATCTCGGCGGGTAACTTCAATTCGCTCGGCCAGTTTGTCGACATCATGAAGCACGAGCCGGGACAGGCGCAGACCATTACCCAGGCGTCGTCGGTGGATCCATGGCACACCGATGACGGCATGGTGTCTTCTCGCGTTCAAACAGGATTCGATCTCTTCTTCACCAGCGGCTACACCAATCACCTTCCGGCAATGATTCCGATTGCCATGATTTATTCAACTCCGGAGGACGGCGCGGCAGAAATCGCGTACGTCGAAAAGCGGGGTTATGCGATTTCCTATGTCGAGATGGGTGAAGAACCGGACGGAGCCTATATGCTGCCGGAGGACTACGCGGCACTGTATGTGCAATGGGCAGCGGCACTGCACAAGGTCGATCCGGGGTTGAAGCTGGGAGGCCCTGTGTTCACCGGTGAGAACGCCGACATCAAGACGTGGCCCGATGCGGAGGGGCGCACGTCGTGGCTGGGGCGGTTTGTCGATTACCTGAAGGTTCGCGGAAAGTTGGGCGACCTGGCATTTGTTTCCTACGAGCATTACCCACTGGATCCATGCCAGGTGAATTGGTCGGATTTGTACCGCGAGCCGAAATTTGTGGATGACGTTCTGGACGCCTGGCGCGAAGACGGAGTGCCGAAAGATGTGCCGTTGATGATCACGGAAAGCAATGTATCGTGGTCGCTGACGGATCCCATGCAGGATGTGTTTTCAGCATTGTGGCTTGGAGACAGCGTGGGAACGTTTTTGACGCACGCTGGAGCGAATGCCGTGTACTACCATTCGCCTGTGCAGCCGGAACCGTTGCGGCCGGGATGCCATTCCTGGAGCACCTACGGAAATTTCGTTGCCGACGAGCACCTTGATATCAAGCAGTACACGGCGCAGTATTTCGCCGGCCAACTCCTGAATCTGGACTGGGTGGAGCACGGCGGGGGAGTGCATTTCATTTACCCCGCGGCGGTGGATTTGCACGACGATGCAAAACGCGACCTTGTTGCGGCGTTCGCGGTAAAGCGGCCTGACGGGCAATGGTCGCTGCTGATGATCAACAAGGACCCCAGCAATCCACACACGGTAAGGATTTCTTTTGAGGATGGAGGAAAGGAAACTACGGCGCGCTTCCTGGGGCAGGTGAAGACGGTGACGTTTGGCCCATCGGAGTATGTGTGGCACTCGTCGGGAGCTACGAGTCATGCGGATCCCGATGGGCCGCCCACGCGCAACATCGTGGAATGGAAACAAGGCCAGGAGGTGCTGCTGCCGAAGGCGTCGATGACGGTGCTGACAGGGAGAATCGGCGGGTGGTAGCCCCATAGCGACTGAACAGAGGGAACTCTCACAGGCATCTATTAATGGCCATTGCGACCGGGTATCTCCGGCACTCGGCAAAGCGCCGGCGCCGAAGGCCGCTTCGCATCGAGGCTACTGTTTGGTATCGAGCGGGTGCTTTGAGTCCTCGTAGAACTGGTTTTGCAGTTTGAGGCTCACGTCGTCTGCCTTGATGGCCTTGAGCGCCTCGGCGATTTTTTGCGCCCACTGCTTCTGGTCATACTCGCCCAGTTCCTTGTTGCCTGCTTCACCCTGGCCTGCGTAGTGATTGGGGAAGCGCGCATACCACCAGATGCCGGTGTAGACGGTGCCGGGCAGCGACTGCCGGTTGAGATCCGCGCCCGACTCCTGCTGAGCGCGATCCATGTCCACCAGGTCGGGGCGGGCCACCAGCATCAGCGAGGTCTCAGCCTCGCCGGCATGCCCGTCAACGTGCGTCTTTAACTTGGGACGGTCGGGGCCGGCGAAATCGACCAGGCCTATAACGTAGACAACGTAGTCGTGCGGCGATGCCATCTGCGCCTGAGCAAAGAGCGGCAGCAGATGGTTGTTGCCGCCGTGGCCATTTACGATCACTACCTTGTTGCAGCCGTTGCGCGCCATCTCATCGGCTGTCTCCTGCAGCAGAGTCAGCTGCGTCGAGAGACTGTAGGCCACCGTTCCCGGCTGCTGCTTCGCCTCGAAAATCTGGCCGAAGTAGTATTCGGGAAAAACGACAGCGTATTCCTGCTTCACCGCGTTCATTACGGCAAAGCGCACGTCGAGGAGGTCGGTGCCGATTGGCATATGTGGGCCGTGCTTCTCAAGGATGCCGAAGGGCAGAACGCAGACGCCCTGCGCCTGGTGAATCGCCTGAATAAAGTCCGGCCCGGTCAGTTCCTCCCACCTGGGAGAGAGAGCCGTTTGAGTCTGGGCGGCCGAAGTTGAAATCACGAGCAAAACGATGGGTAGAGCAATCAGGTAAATTCGCTTCATAGATTAGTACTCCTGGGTTGACGTGAAGAGCACCGCGATAATAGCACAGTCTTTGAACGGCAATCTCGAAGGATCGGCCTTCGCCGTTTCAACCACGATTCACGGGGGACGGAAAGCAACGCGCTCCCCCAAGGCCAGCGGTTGTTCGCATTCACTCGATTTCAGTCGTGGAGTTAATCGCGCCATGTGCGATGAACTACCACCCCTCACTCCACGCTCAGCACGACAGGATTTCCTGGACAACGGTCGCCTGTTCTTTTTTGATGAGGAGGATCGGGAAACGAACCACCGATCTCGCGCTGATCGAATCCGCGCAGGGATCATTTCGCCGCCTTTCTTGTGAATTCGAGGGAAGTAGGCGCCGATATCTGTTTTACTTGCGCACCATGGCCGCAGCCCTCATCATTCAGCCCGCGAGTCTTTCGCAGGGCATGGGCCGCAGGCGCCTTCAGCGCCCCAACTCTGTTACACTTGAGTCAGCGTAACGGAGGGAATGAACGCGCCAGGCCGCGCCCTTTCGACGCGCTTTTGACCGTGTTCGGGGAGTGGCTCAGCCTGGTAGAGCACCTGGTTCGGGACCAGGGGGTCGGAGGTTCAAATCCTCTCTCCCCGACCATTAAATCCCGCAATATCAATTAATTACATTACTCGTCATTTCCGGCCACTCCGGAACTTGGGTCCATTTGGGTCCAATAAGAGAACCCCTGGTTCCAAGCAGCTCTTCAACCCCCTCCACAGCCTTGCGCGCGTCCGAAGGAACCGATGCAATGTAGGTCTCGCGCGTGATCTCTGAAGAAGAGTGTCCGAGCAGAGCTTGGACCGTGCCTAAAGGAGCCCCAACAGAATCGAGCAATGTTGCATTGGCATGCCGCAGCCAATGCCAGTTCCCTTCGGTCAAACCGAGCGCCTTGCAAGCCGGTCTCAGTTGACGATTGAGCAGATTTCTCCGGCTGAGTGGGGCACCGTTGCGCGCCGCAAAGATCAGCGTGGACGGGTCCGCATCCTTCCGAGGAATCGAGCGCAAAATCTCAACCGACTTCGGGCCTAAAGGAACACGGCGTTTGCTCCGCTTGGTTTTCGGTTCGTCAAAGTGACCTTCATAGACGGACCGATTCACCGAAAGAAATCCGCTCTCCAAATTAACGTCCTGCCAGCGGAGTGCGAGCAGTTCCCCAACTCTCAGGCCCGTCATTACGAGCAATTTAGCGATGGAACGAGAGGGTTCAGGAAGCGCTTCCAGCAGAGCACGTATGGACTCAGCGGAGATTTGAATCGGTTCTTCGACAGGGCCACGTCGCGGCAAACGAGTCCGCCGCACGGGGTTCGAGGTCAACAATTCATCTCGCACCGCTGCTTCGAGGATTGTGCCCAGCACGGTACGAATGTGCTTGACCGTCTTCCAGGATGAGCCGCCTTGCGCCTTTGCAGTCAAAAAGCGCTGAACGTTATCCTTCGAGATCAATCGAAGCTGCGTATCGCCAAATGCCGGTTTGAGGTGAGTGCCGATCATGTTGTCGTAAAACTTCTTACTCGAATACTTCAATGTGGGGTACACATCCGACTTCCAGCGGTCTTCGACAAAGTTCCGAAACGTCAAGACCGCCTGGGGCCGAGTTTCGCCGCTATTCGCCCGGCGCAGCAGATCATCGAGCAAGTGCTGCGCTTCACGTTTGGTTGGAATTTCCGCGATCGATCCGAGAACCTCTGAGCGGCGAATCCGCCGCATTTGGTTGTCGGGTCCAATCGCGTCCTCCCACCAGCGCGCTACCCACACTTTCTTGCGTGTGCCCCTCTTAAAGAGGGAGCCTTCCTGGTAACACCTTCTACGAGACATTCGTCCTCCGAATGTTGCTCGTTTGGGTGGTAGTGCGTCTGATGGAAGAGTATTCCCTGCGGGCCGATACATCAATAGCTCCTTAAGCCATCCAGCCAGGTACGCACCGCAGTCAATTCGAAACGGAGGTACTTCCCGAGCTTGATGTGGGGGATGCGCTCTTTCCCGCGCCTGCGCGTCCGTTCATAGACCCAAGAAACGGGGACGTGCAGTACACGTGCTGTCTCTGCCACATCCATCAGTTCGTTGTCCCACTCATTGCCAGCCATACGTGCCCCCTTCTACCTCGGCCCAAAACCTGAAACTTTGGCGCGTAGCCCGATGCGCATGACGTGCCCCCCCCCGCGCCCTGTAACGTGTGCCACTCATGCGCCCCATTTGCATCGTGCGTATTCCCCGCGCTGCCCATCTGCGCATGGCGTGCCCCCCACGCGCCCTGTAA
>Ga0326727_10001254_pt1 | contig 96109 bp, 78 predicted proteins | sample MB2enrmetagenome_FD_207643 | JGI IMG/M metagenome (GOLD analysis project Ga0326727, IMG submission 207643) | Lab enriched peat soil microbial communities from McLean, Ithaca, NY, United States - MB29MY | ecosystem: Environmental > Terrestrial > Soil > Wetlands > Peat | place: USA: New York... | reverse complement strand
ACTGTTTGCCCATAACCTCATCTTACAACAATTACCCATTCTGTCAATAATACCATTCCGCTGCTTCGGAATAATCTTCACCCATACCTTGGTGGCAACTAAAATCTATCTCCGACAGGCTCCTAGTGGCTCTCATATGGCTGGCTGGAAGCCCACGCAGCCTTCGCTCCGGGCGGATTCTGGTAAAGACGGCCTTGAACCTGGCGAGGGCCGGTGAGCCTTCTCGTCGGGGGTCAGCGCCGTCCACCTGACATTTAGCCCTGGTGCGCGGCTTCACCCAGACACGATCCCGCGCTCCTATAGCCTAGCATGATGACGGCCATCCTCAACAGCGAGATCTATGGAATTCCTACCGGTAGGAAGAAAATTTCAGCACAGAGGAGAATTTGTCCGACCAAAAATTCAAAAACCTAAGTGCCATCCTTCCAAATTCCTGCTGAGGAATTCGCCGTAGACCCTGGATAGGGTGTCATTTGAAAAAATCATAAGAAGCAACAGGTCATCGTGGCGCCAAGATCGCCCCGGGCAAGATCTCTGGGGATTCACATTCCATGCTATCGATTTTCAAGTGACTCCCGCATCGAGTATGGACACGAGTACCGACCACTCTTGACAGCCCGGAAGGGCATATCTATACTAGAGTCCGACGAATTTTGTGTGCGTAACTTGCCGGAATTTTAGAGCTACGCCAATCCCGTAGCCAAGGCGTCCGTCTCAGGCAGGGTTAGGGCTTGCGAGAACCACTGCCCGCGAATACAGGGTGCCATCTTAATCAAAGAGGCTGCGAAGCAGCAGCTTAACCATGAATAGTCTGAGGGGTGGTACAATCGTACTCTTTCCCATCTGGCTCCCGTGGGGTAATCTTGCTTGAGCTATTGCTCACAGGTGGCCGAGGTCAATAAGCAGGTTGTAACCGATTGCCGCAGGGAGCAGCGAGTACCGAGGTTGGGTATTGGATTGAGGTGGGGTCAATGGTGAGGAAAAAGGGAAAGGTCTGGGAACCGCGAAGCGTTGCGAAGGCAAGTGGGTTGGGAATCGCGGTATTTTTTCTCGCCAGCGTGACCGCGGCCTGGGCCCAGCAAGGGACGACCCCTGCTGCCTTGCCATCGGTGGCAACTTCGAAGGAGGCCGGCACCCCCGTCGCGCCCTCCGGCGCCCTGAGGACAGCAAGCAGCGATTATGCTGTGAGCCCGGAGGACCTGCTGGAAGTCTATGTTTTGGACGTGCCGGAAGTCACACGCACCTACCGGGTTAGTTCCAATGGATTTCTGACCTTGCCGCTGCTGCCTGAACCGATCCCTGCCGCCGGCGAAACCCTGGATCAACTCTCCCACCTGATTGCCACCAAATTTCACGACGCGGGCATGCTCAATAACGCGCGAGTTACAGTTTCACTGGTAGAAACAAGATTGCACACGGTACTGGTCTCCGGGGAAGTGAAGAATCCCCAGTCGTACCCGATTTATGGCCCGACACGGTTACTCGATGTTCTCGTGAAAGCGGGGGGACTCACCGAGAGTGCCGGCAACGATGCGATCATCACGCGAGGAGAGATCGGCGCACGCGCCGATCTGGCGGAAAGCGCCCGTTCGGGTGCAGCGAACCCCTCGGCCCCGGAGCAGTCCTTCACTTTGAACATTCGAAAGCTGGTGGTAACCGGCGACGACAAGACCAATATTCTTCTCTATCCAGGGGATCGAATCATGGTCCAGCGAGCCCAGCTCATTTACATCTTGGGAGCGGTGAATCGCCCGGGTGGGTACGTCCTGGACGAAACCCGTCAGCATCTTACGGTGCTTAAAGCCTTGGCCATGGCCGGCGATGTGAACGGCGTTGCCAAAAAGAAAAGCATTATGATCCTGCGCCGGGATCCGGCGGGCCCGGAGGAAAAGCGCGAGGAAATTCCCGTCGATTACAAGGCGATGGTGAAAGGGCAGATTGCCGATGTGAGACTGATGGCGGACGACATTCTTTTTGTGCCTGAAAGCGGCGCGGTAAAGGCACTGCGCACCTCGGTTAATTCCGCTGTTACGATGGCGACGATGGGCGGCGCGACTTTGATGGTTTACCGCTGAGCGTTGGGTTGATAAGAAGATTGCCAAATTAGATTTCTCGTGGGGAGTTTGAAGGTGTCTGACAACGAATCTTTATCGCCCATTGAACGTCCGTTGCCACAGCGGATCAACGGCTTCGCACCCACGACACTGGAATTAGAGGCGCCAGGGAGTGAAACCCACATCACTTTCGCTTCCTTCTGGGACATCCTCGTCAAGCGCCTTGCAACCATCCTTACCGCCACCCTGGTGGTGACGGTGCTGGCGGGGATTTACAGCTTCAAGATGGCGCCCGTGTATCAGGCGACGGGGCGCATTGAGGTGGAAACCGACTATCCTCAACTCCAAAGCCTCAGCACGGTGTACAACCAAACTCCCATTGAAGATTTTTCGTTTCTGACCACGCAGATGGAGGTCCTGCAAAGTGACAGCCTGGCATGGACAACGATGGAGCAACTCGGACTTGACCACAACGCAGCCCCCCTTGGTGCGGCCAAGGTTCCAGGGCAATCGGCAGCGCAAATCGCCGGAGCACGCAAGACGGCCATGATCGAGGAATTTAAAGAGGGAGTCCACGTTGAGATGGTGAAGGACACCCGCATTCTCGCGGTGAGTTATGAACACGGAAATCCTGAATTGGCGGCGAATATTGTCAATCATTTGATCAACAACTACATCGAATCCAGTATCCAGGAGCGATACGATTTTACCCGCCAGGCTTCGCGCATCATGGAGCAGCAATTACAGGAATTAAAGGTGAAGGTGGAGAAATCTCAACAGGATTTGATCGACTATGAGCGCCAAAACCTGATTGTCAATATCGGGGATAAGCAGACCATCAACGATCAGAGGCTGGAGCAACTGAACAAGGACTACGCCGTCGCGGAGAGTGACCGAGTCCAGAAGGAATCGGTTTACGAGCTTGCCAAGGCCAATGAAGGGCAGGTTGGAATCATCATGCAGGACCCCATTCTCCAGCATTTGGAGCAGACATACGCCGATCTCAAGGCGGCGTATGCTGATGCCCTGGGCCAATATGGACCTAATTACCCTAAAGTTGTTCGATTGCGCGATCAGCTTACGCAAATGCAATCCCTAATCGCAGATGCCCATAAGAAAGCCATCGAGAAGGTTCATAATGATTATTTGGCGGCAGTCAACCGGGAAAAGCTTCTGGGTGAGGCTCTGATGAAAGAGAAGGGGGAGGTCAGCGCGCTCAGCCAGCGCATGATCGACTACAATATCTTGAAGCGGGAATTCGAAATCAACCAGCAACTCTATCAAAACCTCCTGCAACGCTTGAGAGATGCCACGCTCTCCGCTACCTTGCAAGCCCCCAACGTTCGCGTTATTGATCAAGCGACTCCACCCCTGCGTCCGATCCGCCCGAACCGGCAGCGCAATATAGCCGTGGGCCTGCTGATTGGCTTGATTATCGGGATTACGCTGGGCTTTGTGCAGGAAGCTCTTGACAGCTCGGTCCGGACTACCGAAGAAGCGGAAAGACTCATCAACGCTCCGGCTTTGGCGGTCATCCCTGCCGAAAGCGACGGGCACAGGCGAGAGGCACTGGCCGCGGGCCGTTCACTAAGCCCTGTGGGATTAGACGGTGTTGGGTTGGCGGTCCTTAAGCGGCCGTCCTCGGTCCTGGCGGAGTCGTTTCGAAGCCTCCGCACTTCGGTTTTGCTTTCCACAGCTCCGCGTCCACCGCAAAGCCTGCTGGTCACCAGTGCGCAGGTCGGCGAGGGGAAGACTTCCATCGCCTCCAACTTGGCGATGTCTTTCGCCCAAAGGGGGGGAGCCGTCCTGATCATTGATGCTGACTTGCGCCGTCCTTGCATCGCGAAGACGATGGGAACTCCCAATGAGAAGGGTTTGAGCAGCTTCTTGACTGGGGCACACTCTCTGGAGGAGGTTTTGATCCAATATGAGCGCGTCCCCAATCTCTGGGTCCTTCCGGCGGGCCCACGGCCTCCCGACCCCGCGGAACTGCTCTCCTCGCACATGATGGAGGCGACTCTGAAGGATTTATTGAAACGGTTTACGCACATTGTCATCGATTCTCCCCCGCTGCTCTTGGTGACTGATGCCGTGGTCCTTTCCGCCATGGTGGACGGAGTTATCCTGGTGGTTTCCAGTGGAGCGACGACGCGGGGGGCGCTTACCCGGGCCCATCGAATCCTGGAGAACGCCGGTTCGCGGGTCCTGGGAATGGTGCTCAATAAGGTTGACATGCGTTTCGACACTTACTATGGGTACTATTACGGCCCTTACCACCAGGGCTATTATGATGAGATCTCGGTGTCGAATCCCACGCATTCGTCAGGAGGAAGCCGCGCCAGGAAGGATTCACCCCCCAGGGCATGAGCATTCAGAGTTGTGGGGTGAACGAATGCGGACCTCCCCGAGGCGCGGCTGGAACGGGCTCCCAATTATTCGCTCATCGTCGCTTCCAGGATCATTCACGAAATGAGTCAATTTCCCAACCCTGACCTTACTGGTGAGAGGGCGTCGTTCTCGCGTAGTTCAAATAACCTCATTGAATGGTCCTTGCGCCCATGGTGGCGAGCCACCCTTTTCTTAATCCCCCTCCTTGTGGGTAGCGTTTGGTTGGCCGATGAGGCGATTCGTGTGGCGCGGGTAACATACCAGCTTGACACCCTTTCCATCCCCGACCTCCAGAAGGCGCTCAGGCAGGATCCGGGTAATCCCGATCTGGTCCATCGCCTGGGATGGGTTTATGCCTACAATCCCACGGCCATAAATCTGCCCGAGGCGGTGAAATATCTACGGCAGGCAGTCGAACTCAACCCTCGCCGTTGGGATTTTTGGTCGGACCTGGGGACGACCTGTGATTTCGTCGGAGACACGGCGTGTTCAGATGAGGCCTTTGAGCGGGCCCGAGTCCTCAACCCCATGACCCCGGGTTTACAGTGGGTGCTGGGAAATCATTACCTCTTGACGAATCGTCCGGCGAAGGCTTTCCCTTACTTTCGCAGACTTTTGGGCTTGGACCGGCAATATCTCGATGCAGCAATTCGGTTGTGCCTCCGCGCTACCCAGGACCCGCAAGCGGTCTATACAGAGGTCGTCCCCCAAGGAAAAGATGCCTCCGCAAGGTTCGCATTCCTTATGTATTTAAGCTCCAACGCCGATTACGAGAGCGCCATGCGGATTTGGGGGCGAATGATCTCCGGACCGGATCGTTCCCCCAACGTGTCAATGGTCAAACCCTTCCTGGACTTCCTCCTCGACCACGATCAGATCCAGGATGCCGGCACGGTCTGGAGCGACCTTCAGCACGCTGGAGTTGTCCCGCCGGGCCCTCCTTCACAATCCGCCAACCTCCTCTATGACGGGAGTTTTGATGGGCCGCTCCTCAACACGGGATTTGACTGGCGTATTAGCGATTCCCCGGATTTGGTGTTTGATTTCTCTGATCCTACTGCCTACAAGGGCGCGAAGTGCCTTCGGATTGATTTCGCGGTGGGTCGAAATGCCGATTATGACTTGTTGAACCAGGTTGTTCGCGTTAAGCCAAACACGCGGTACCAATTAACGGCTTACGTGCGATCCGATAATCTCACCTCCGACAGCGGACCGCGGTTGCGAGTGGTCGAGATGGGTTGTGGGGATTGCGTTGCCCGGCTCAGTGATCCGACCGTGGGCACCACTCCGTGGCACCCGATTGATGTAGAATTTACGACCCAAGCGCAGACTCAGGCGGTGAGAATTTCCTTTTGGCGGCCGCAAAATCAACCCTACCCGCACGACATAACGGGCACGGTCTGGCTGGACGATGTTACTCTTCGCACTGTGGAAGCTCCCGGACCCGATGTAAACCGAGCGAGGATCCGGTGACCATCCCAACCCCCTCACGGTTTCCCGTTCCTCCCGGCGGATTCTCCTCGCATGACGACCGCCGAATCGTCGCATCTCCATTCCACACTTTTGCGCGCGTTCTTCTTATTGCCACAATTTGTGCCGCTCCGTGGGCTTTCGGCTCCGTACAGCCATGGGCATGGGGAGCCTTGATGGTTCTGTCTCTCCTCACCCTGATTCTATGGGCAGGGGGTTGCGCCCATCTCGGCGTCCTCAAAATTAGCTGGTCCCCGCTCTATTGGCCTTTCCTGGCGTTTCTTATCCTGTCCGCTGTGCAGTTATTCGCGGGTTTCACTGCCGACCATGTGGCGACGCGTGAGGCGGTCCTGAAGATTGTCACCAATTTGTTTTTTTTCTTTCTGGCGGGCCAACTTCTTACCCAGCCGGACAATGGCAAGGCTTTGGAATCGCTCGGCCTGATCGCAACCTTGTTGGCTTTTGCTTTGTGCATCCTGGCTCTGGCACAAATGTCCTGGGGTGGGGGCGCGCGCGCGATTTACTGGGCTTTTCCCGCGCCGGTCTGGCCTTTCGGGCCCTACGTTAACCACAACGACTATGCCGGCTTGATGGAAATGCTTCTTCCCATTTCTGTGGCGTATATTCTCTCCCGCTCCTCGAATCCGATCCTGCGCTCCTTGCTCTGGTGTGGAGTGGCTCTGGTCATTACCTCGATCTGGATCAGCGGCTCGAGAGGCGGCACCGTCGTCCTGGTGATTGAGGGGCTGCTCCTGGCAGGCATTCTGATGGGGTCTCGGCCACGCGGCGTTTCCCTGCGTTCCCTTCCCGTGCTGTTGGGAGTTGTCCTGATTTCCGCCGCCGTTTTCTCCTGGATGGTCAACACGGGGCGCGTAAGTGACAATGCCTGGTCAGTTTTTGAAACCAGTCGATCCCTGGAAGTAACGCTGGGCGATCGGTTCCAGGTGGGGATCGACACTTTTCATATGGCGCGAAGCCATCCTTGGAAGGGCGTGGGAGTAGGATGTTTTGAGGACGTCTTTCCAAATTACTTGACGTTCCCCACGGACCTGCATTGGACCCACGCCCATGATGACGTCTTGGAGGCTGTGGCGGAAACCGGGTTACCAGGGGCTGTGATCATTTTGGTCGGGCTCGCGCTCTTCTTTCGCATAGCGTTCCGCCGCCTCGAGAGACGCCTGCAGCATGGGTGGGGTTGGATTCAAATGGGCTCGGCGGTGGGCGCGGTGGGATTGCTTTGCCATAGTTTTGTCGATTTCAACTTGCGCATTCCCGCCAACGCCGCGTGGTTTGTGGTGTGTCTGGCCATCGCCACACACCCTCGTCCTGCTCAGGAGGATCCCCGGAAGATCGCTTGGGATTCAATGGCGGACCAAAATGGCAAATTCCTGACTTCGAGGCCCCCAGCGTGATAATATCGCCTCTGGACGCCGCCCATAACCTCTCTTGCTGCCAGCGTTGGTGAAGGTATGCCTAAGACGAAAGGCGTGGGCAGGAGGTTAGGGCGTTCATCGACAGGGAGGGATGGGAAATGAAGGGTGTAATCCTGGCAGGCGGAACAGGTTCTCGGCTGTACCCGTTGACGAAAGTCACCAATAAGCACTTGCTGCCCGTCTACAACGCGCCCATGATTTACTATCCTCTCTGGACCCTCGTGCATGCCGGGATCAAGCAGATCCTTGTCGTCACCGGCGGGCGCAACGCCGGGGACTTCCTGCGCTTGCTGAGCAATGGGAAGGAATTTGGCCTAAAGCGTTTGAACTACGCCTATCAAGAAGGTGAAGGCGGGATCGCCGACGCTCTTCGACTGGCGGAGGACTTCGCGGAAGGAGAAAAGATTTGTGTGATTCTGGGTGACAACATTTTGCAAGGAAGCATCCAGCAAGCCGTCGTTAGCTTCGAACAGCAAGCCCGGGGCGCCCATATCCTCCTCAAGGGTGTCACCAACCCTGAACGGTTTGGAGTTCCGGTTTTTGAGGAGGACCGGATCGTTCGCATTGAAGAAAAACCCACTCATCCGGCAAGTCAGTTCGCGGTCACCGGGGTTTACTTCTATGACGCTACGGTCTTCGAAAAAGCTAACGGGCTCAAGCCTTCCCGCCGCGGAGAGCTAGAGATTACGGACGTGAATAACGCCTACTTGCAGGAAGGCACCTTGACTTACAGCGTCCTGGAAGGCTGGTGGACCGATGCGGGGACTTTCGAGTCGCTGCGTTTGGCGACCAATCTTGTGGCGGAATCCCCGGCAAAAAGTTAAACGGCGAAGCCTCCCGCGGCCCAGGTAGCGCGGGTGACGCCAGGTTTTCCTAAATTCAAGCATAAGGGCGAATATGAAACTCGTGGTGACGGGTGGCGCAGGATTCATCGGGTCAAATTTCGTTCGCTACATTCTGGCCCAGCATCCCCAGGATTCCATCCTCAATCTGGATAAGCTAACCTATTCTGGCAACCTCCAAACGTTGCGGGATGTGGAAAAGAACGAACGCTATACGTTTGTTCGCGGCGACATCAATGATCGCCGCAAAGTTCAGGAAATTCTCTCTGGAGGGTTCGAGGCGATCGTTCATTTCGCGGCTGAAACGCATGTCGATCGCAGCATCCTGGAGGGCTCGGCCTTCGTCAAGACCAACGTTATGGGAACACAGTGCCTTTTGGATGCCGCCCGGCAGGCCGGCATTAAGCGCTTCGTCCTGGTCAGTACGGATGAGGTTTACGGAAGCGCTTCGTCGGGCGAAAAGTTTACGGAGGAATCCCCCCTGGCTCCCAACAGTCCCTATGCGGCCAGCAAAGCCGGCGCAGACCTTCTGGCACGTGCCCACTTTCGCACTTTTCGATTCCCGGTTATTATTACCCGATGCACCAACAACTACGGACCCTACCAGTACCCGGAGAAGTTTATTCCCCTGATGCTTACTCGCGCCCTTAAAGGGGAGAATATTCCTGTATACGGGGACGGAATGCAGGTGCGGGATTGGATTTGGGTCATAGATCATTGCGCGGGATTGGATGCGGTTTTGCGTAAGGGCCGGGAGGGAGAGATTTACAATCTGGGCGCGGGGAACGAATGGCCCAACTTGGAGATTGCCCGGCGAATTTTGCGGTTGGTCGGTAAGCCGGAATCCCTGCTGACCTTTGTCCAAGACCGGCCGGGCCATGATCGCCGGTATGCTCTGAACTGCGAAAAGGCCACCCGGGAATTGGGCTGGGCGCCACAAACGACGCTGGAAGAGGGATTGAAACAAACGGTTGATTGGTACTCATCCAACGCAGACTGGGTACGGCACGTAGCGGCGCGGGGTTACCGTGCGTACTACCGCAAGCACTATGATCGCCGGGAGGCGACACTGGCAAAAGTTCTCGATCAGGGAGGAAAAAATTAGTTCGCATTCTCCTCATGGGACGGAAGGCTTGGCACAGTACCTCGAGGAAGGCTGGCGCGGGGGCAAATTCGGGACGCAGCCCCCAAATTCCCAGGGAGCACGGCTTGCGCGGGGGGTCACAAGACAATGATTGCGGAGAGCGTTAGGGTGGTTGCCGAACGTGCAGGCACTCGCTTGGTCATCGCGGGGCGATCCCGGCTTGGCTGTGGCGACGTTATTACCAGCCCCCGGGCCCCACAATTGATTCATGGGGTTGAGATTGAAGCGATTGCGCAGTTCCCCGATGATCGCGGCTGCTTTGCTGAGCTTTTTCGGTTCGGGGAACCCGGGCTGGCCAGGGATTTTGATCCGGCAAGCGGTAGCCGAATCCAGATTTCATTTACAATTTCGTATCCCGGAGTCATTAAGGCGATTCATTACCACTTCGAGCAGACCGACCTCTGGGCTCCGCTAAGCGGCATGTTGCAAATCATTTTATACGATCTCCGCGAGTCTTCACCGACTTGCGGCAGGCTAAATACTCTGTTCGCGGGTACCATGCGGCCATGGAAGCTGCGAATCCCCCCCGGCGTTGCCCATGGCTACAAAGTGGTAGGGCCAGACTCTGGAATGCTGGTTTATGCCACCGACCGGATCTATAACCCCCAAGACGAGGGGCGGATTCCTTATGACGATCCGGGAATAAATTATGATTGGGTTATCCGGCCCAAATAAATATTTTCATCTTAACGGGACGAATTCAGATTTTCGCAGAAGAATTCCACAAGATCCAAAAAGGGAGGGAGTTTGAAGGACGTCGTCGTCATCGGAGCGGGTCCAGCAGGCATCCATGCCGCGTTTCTATTAGCTCAGGCGGGGCTGGATGTCGTACTCTTCGAGGCCCAAAGTCGGGTGGGCGAAAGGGCCATCTGCTCTGGCGTCGTCGGCGACGAGGCTTTTGATCGCTTTGATCTTCCGACCCAGCCAATTTTGTCAGCCATTCGATGCATTCAAGCCGTCTCGCCCGGGGGAAGGGAGCTGGAGCATCGGACGGAAGCACCGCTCGCACAAGTTATCGATAAAGGTGAGTTTAATCGCGCGTTGGCGCAGCGTGCCCTCAACACCGGGGTAGAATTGCAACTCGGCTGCTGGGTGAATCGTTTGGAGGTTGAAAAGCATTCCGTGGCAATCCAATACCGCTCTGCGGAGGCGGGGCCGGCAAGTCTCCAGACGCAGGTAGCCATCATCACCACGGGGGTTAATGGTTCCCTGAATCATGCGTTGGGGTTGGCGCATCCCCGGCAATTCCTTCGTGCCCTCCAGGCGGAATTGACCCTACCTCCCAATGGCCATGGCAATGCCACGCGGGTGTTTTTCGGCCAAGGTGTGGCTCCAGGAGCTTTTGGATGGGAAATCCCACTGGGCAACAACCGGTGGAGGGTAGGGCTCATGACGGAGTGCACCCCTGACCCTTACTTCGCTAAGCTCGTCCGGAGAGTTGCACCCCACACGGACATTTCAACTCTGCGAATCGATCGAAAAGGGATCGCGCAAGCCGCCGTAGGCCATTGCGTGGCCGAGCGAGTTATCGCCGCGGGTGAAGCTGCCGGGCATATCAAGACCACGACGGGAGGAGGAATCTATTACGGGCTCCTATCGGCCGAATTGGTGGCCGATGTGGTGATTCGTGCCTTCCGGAGCAAAAACTTTAGCGCCCAGACCTTGGGTGAGTTCGAACGTTATTGGCGATCGGCTTTCGGTAACGAGTTGATGGTCGGTTACTTTGCCCGGAAACTCGCTAGCCATTTTACGGACGGGCAGATTGACAGTTTCTTCGACGCGGCGAATGCCATGAATCTACTCGTTCGATTGAATGGCAGGTTGAAGTTTGATTGGCACCATCGTGCTCTGTTGGCGACTTTACGAGCCTTGCTGACCCCGCCCGGGGGCTTAGGGAACAGGTGTTAGGTGACAGGAGCGAGAGGTTAGACGCCATAAGCTAGAATCCGCTCACACTTCTCCTTGCTTCTAACTTCTAGCTTCTGACTCTTGACTGCTGACTCCTTAAAGTCATGCTTAAACGGCTTTTTGACATTTCGCTCTCTGGGCTCGGTTTGGTTATTTCTTCGCCTCTTTGGGCAACGATTGCCGTGGCCATCAAGATCGAGGACGGAGGTCCCATTTTCTATGGCCAACCTCGCGTGGGGAAGGACTGCAAGGAATTTCAAAGCGTCAAGTTCCGCTCCATGGTGCCGGACTCGGACTCCAGGTGGGGGGCTGTTCCCGCGAAAGAACGCGATCCGCGGATTACGCGCGTGGGCCGGATTTTGCGCGCCACGGCCATGGATGAGCTGCCGCAGCTATGGAATATCTTCCGCGGGGACATGAGTTTTGTCGGACCAAGGCCGGAGTGGTCGGAACTGGTGAAGAAATTTCGCGAGGATATACCCGGATTCGACCGTCGGCACGTTGTCACCCCAGGGCTAACAGGACTCGCTCAAATTTATGGCCACAGCGAACTGCCGCGCCGCCAGAAGCTCCGTTACGACCTGCTTTACATCAAGAAGCGAAGTTTTTGGTTGGACCTTCGCTTGGTCTTCATTTCCTTCCTCGTGACCTTCACCGGAAAATGGGAAGAGCGCTCAGCAAAACTGCCGCGGCTGCTCGGTGGACGGCGCACTTCAACAAGGCGAGTCGCGCCGGTTGCCAAGTCCGAGTGCGAGGCGCCGGTCGCGCGGAATTAATCCCAAGCCAAAAGGGTTTTCAGCCAAAAGTAATTGCGGTCCAATTTCAATATGGAAGTGCAACCCTTGACCCAACAGGCAGAGCGCCCGCCCTGCACCGAGGTTCTCGGAGCGCCTGTTCATATCATTGACGTCGAGAACGTCTTGCGCTTGATGGAGCAATGGATAGTGGAGCGTGACCAGCCCCATTGGATCGCGGTGACGGGCTCGCACGGTGCGCTTGAGGCACACAAGCATCCCGATTTCCGTGCCGTTCTTCGTACCGCAGACCTCTCTGTGCCGGACGGGCGGTGGGCGGCACGGGTTGCGGCCAAGAAAATGTCCTGTGCCACTCATCAGGTTCGTGGGGCGGATTTATTATCGGCGTTTTGTGAGCTTTCCCGTCAGAAGGGATTTACCAATTACTTTTACGGTGACACGGCTGAAACTCTGGCATTGGCGAGCGAGCGGCTGCGCCAGAAGCACCCGGGCGTAAAAATTGTCGGCGCTTACTCGCCGCCCTTTCGCGAGCTTACTGCCGAAGAAGACGCGCGAATTGTTGAAATGATCAATCAGGCTAATCCCGATGTGCTTTGGGTGGCGTTGGGTCTTCCCAAACAGGAGAGGTGGATTGTCGCCCATCGAGACCGGCTCAAAACGCCGGTGATCGTTGCGGTGGGGGCGGCGATCAAGTTTCACAGTGGAAAAGTTCATGCGGCGCCGCGCTGGATCAGCCAAGTCGGCTTGGAATGGCTATGGCGTTTGTTGCACGAGCCCCGCACCGTTTGGCGAAGGGCCCTGATCTACGGCCCCCAGTTTGCAGCTCTGTCGTTGCTCGAGGTGATGCGGCACAAGAAACGGTCGCAAGATCGCAAGGGCTCATAGTGGGAAGAATGTTCCGCACTGTTCAGCGGGGTTACGTGAGGCGATGGTGGACAACCCATGAAAGACCATTACAGTCCAAGACTGGGCGCGTCTTAGAATGAATCCCTCTCTGAACCCCCACCCTCAACTGATTGAAAATAAATGGCTTGACGTGAAAAAGTGGAAGAGGACCCTTACGCTTCTGCGGGAGTTTTGACCAGCATCGCAGTTTGCGCGACAAAATGTCCGCTCTTCCACGGAATTTATCTTTCCTCCCGAACGGCTTTCGGCAGCAACGTCGACGTCTTCCTGGACAATCGAATCGAGTGCCCCGCAGTCACGGCCTGCGCGCCTTGACCGTTAACGGATTGGGTGGTACAAATACTGAGAACAGCCTGCCCTGGGGAGTACGGCAAGCCCTTGAGCGAGTAGGCCTTACGCGGGGGCTAGGATTATGGGCGGGGGGGAGCGGCTTTTCCCCGGAAAGCGCTTTGACCCGCCGGCAGTTCCCGCGTTTCGCGGAAGCAACGCACGCATGTCATCTGATCCACCGGTGAAAAACTCGCTGCCCGTTTCCGATCCGCCCCCCGTGATCTTGGCGGAGGCGCTACCCTCCGCAGGGTCGGCGGTGGTGGACCTTGCGGAGCCCTTCCGTCTTCAGGGAATCCTCGATCGCATCCGCGCCATGAAGGGCCTGTTGAGGTTGAAGCCCTTCGACACCACGACGGAACAGGGGCGCTCCCGGGAGCGTTACCGGCGCGCGATGCTGACCACCTTCTCTTCCGTGCTGGCACGAGTTGTGACGGTCTCCACCGCACTCATTGCCGTGCGCCTGACGGTTCGCTATCTCGGAGGCGAGCGGTACGGCTTGTGGATGACCATCACCTCCGTGGTGGCCATGATGGCGTTCGCGGACTTGGGAATCGGCAACGGCCTTCTGAACTGTATTTCCGAGGCGCATGGAAGAGAGGATCGAGAATCTTTACACCGGTATGTGTCCAGCGCGTTCTTTATCCTCGGCGGAATCGCCGTGCTTTTGCTGGGATTGTTCGCACTCGTTTACCCCTTTGTTCCTTGGCCTCGGGTTTTCAATGTATCTTCGGCCACCGCGGTGCGGGAGGCCGGTCCCGCCGTAGTGGTGTTTCTCTGTTGCTGCGCGCTTAACATGCCGCTGGACGTCGTCCAACGTGTTAAGACGGGTCATCAGGAGGGGTTTGAGACCAATCTCTGGAATGCCGCCGGGAGCCTCACGGGGTTCACCCTCTTGCTGGTGGCTATGCATCTCAAGGCTGGACTGCCCTGGCTCGTGCTGGCTGTGTCCGGCGGACCGCTCCTGGGAATCCTGGGCAATTGGAGTCACGAGTTCGGCTGGAAGCGCCCCTGGCTCCTGCCGCGGCGGACTTATTGGGATCCTGCCGCTGCGCGGAAGATCATGGGCACCGGCGCGATGTTTTTGGTGATCCAGTTGTGCGGCATCTTCGTCGTCACTGTCGACAATATCGTCATCGCGCAAATCCTGGGACCGGGGGCCGTAACGCAGTACGCGGTCCCGATGCGGATGTTCCTTATGCTGAGCTCGGCGGCCTGCCTGTTTGTGTCGCCGCTCTGGCCCGCTTATGGTGAGGCCCTGGCGCGCGGGGACGTGAAATGGGTGAAGAGAACCGTCATCCGCTCCGTAGTCCTCTCGTTCGCAACCTTCGGTCCGGTAGCTTTGGGCTTGGCCGTGTTCGGAAAGACCATTGTGCATGTTTGGGTCGGGCCACAAATACAACCGTCTTACCTGCTTTTGGCGGGGGCGGCGGTTTGGATTATGGTGAATGTCTGCGGCAACGCCTTGGGCACGTTCCTGAACGGCGCGAATCTGCTAAAATTCCAGGTGCTTATCTATGCTGCCACGGCCATCGTCAATCTGCCTGCCAAGGTGTTCTGTGCGAAGGCGTTTGGACTGGCGGGAGTCGTATGGGTGACGGCCCTCACCACCGTCCTCGGTACGGTTGCGGTCGCTGTTTATGCTTACCGGGTTTTGCACAAATTGGAAAGCTCTTCGAAAGCCCGGAGGGAAGCAGAATATGCCACGGTTAGACCGTGAGCGGGAGAAACGCTCTTGAACTCCAACCTCATGAAGAGCCAAGTGGTGATTTTGTGCGGGGGGATGGGAACCCGGCTCCGGGAGGAGACCGAGTTTCGCCCCAAACCACTGGTGGAGATCGGCGGCAAGCCCATCCTCTGGCACATTATGAAGATTTACTCCCACTATGGCTTCCATGATTTCGTGCTCTGCCTCGGCTACAAGGGGCAGATGATCAAAGAGTATTTCCTCAACTACCGCGTCATGAACAGTGACTTTACCCTGCGGCTGGATTCACCCGAGAATCCGGAATTTCACGCTGTTAACGCCCATGAGCCGTGGTCTATCACCTTTGTCGATACCGGCGCCGAAGCGATGACCGGCGCACGCGTCAAGCGGATCGAGCCCTTCATCAAGGGAGACCGCTTCATGCTCACCTATGGTGACGGGGTTGCCGATATTCAGCTTGAGGAACTCTGGGAGTTCCACGCTCAACACGGGAGGATTGCGACCGTCACGGGAGTTCAACCTGTCTCGCGTTACGGAGAGCTTCTGGTGGAGGATGGACAGGTTCGGAAATTCAGTGAAAAGCCCCCGGCTCAAGAAGGCCACGTCAGCGGCGGCTTTTTTGTCTTCAACCGCCGCGTCTTCGACTACCTCAGTGACGACGATGGTTGCATCCTGGAACGTGAAGCCCTGGAGCGGCTGTCACGCGAGGGACAGTTGATGAGTTACTTTCACACCGGGTTTTGGCACTGCATGGACACTTACCGTGACTTTGTGGCGTTGAATGAGATGTGGAAGAAGGGCTGTCCCTGGAAGGTATGGAAGGATTAAACCTCCTCAGTTTTCCAGCCCATTGGAGCACGCATGCATTTCATCGTACAAGAAGATTGCGAGCGAATCGTCGCCGAGCTTTCCTCCGATATTGCCAAGCTGCGTGGTCAGACTCTACTCATCACAGGATTTTCCGGATTTATCGGGACTTATATGAGCAGCTTGATTTTCCTGGCCAACCATACGGTACTCAAGGGTGATCCCTGTCGGTTTATTGGCGTGGACAATTTTGTACGCGGCAGGGCAGACTGGGTGGATGAAATTGCAAAAGACTCATCGGTTACGGTGGTCGACCACGACATATCGCAAGGGTTGCCGGAGGCACTAGACGGTCTTAAGGCCGGCTATGTTCTCCACGCGGCTTCTATCGCTTCTCCCACTTATTACCGTAAGCATCCGATAGAGACAATGGATGCAAATGTTAAGGGTCTGCGGAACCTGCTCGACTTTTCGCTGAAGTGCCGGGAGTCGCTCCAGGGCTTTCTATTCTTCTCCTCCAGCGAGGTTTATGGAAACCCTACGCCAGAGAACATCCCAACCCCCGAGACCTACCTGGGAAACGTTTCCTTTACCGGCCCCAGGGCCTGCTACGACGAATCCAAGCGGTTTGGCGAGACTCTGTGCGTTAACTTTCATCGCGTCCATGGACTACCCATTCGCTCCGTGAGGCCTTTTAACAATTACGGCCCCGGGCTTAAGCTGGGCGACCGGAGAGTCATACCAGACTTTTTTAGCGAGGTCCTGGCAAAGAAGGACATCGTCCTCCTTTCGGATGGCAAGCCGACAAGGACATTCTGTTACATTGCGGACGCCGTACTCGGGTACCTTAAGGTTCTGCTGTCAGACCATAGCGGAGAAGCGTTCAACATTGGGGTAGAGCGGCCGGAAATATCCATGCTGGAGTTGGCGGAGACGGTCATCAAGGTATCTCGGGAGGTCCTGGGCGCTCAGGTAGGGCTTCGGTTCCAAAAGAGCGAAGACTCCGCCTACCTGTCAGATAATCCCTTGCGGAGATGCCCGGATATCTCCAAAGCCCGCCGCCTCTTAAATTTCAATCCCCGCACCCCGCTCGAGGAAGGGTTGAGAAGGACGGCGCTGTGGTACCGGGACCATCAGAGGGTCGATGAACGTTAGAGGGATGAGGGGATGAGGATCTCGATCATCGGCGCAGGATACGTGGGATTGGTTTCCGGGGTTTGCCTTTCCGAGGTGGGCCACCACGTCGTGTGTGTTGACCAGATTCCGGAAAAAGTTGAGAGCATCCGGAGCGGTAAATCGCCGATTTTTGAACCTGGCCTTGAGGAATTGCTGCGCCGCAATCTGAAGGCCCGGCGATTCACAGCAACCCTCGACATGGCCCGAGCAGTTGAGAATACCGAGGTTACGATGATTGCTGTGCCGACGCCTTCGAGGAACGGGGCGATTGACCTGCGCTATGTAGAAGCCGCGGCCCGGCAGATCGGACACGTGCTGAGAAACAAGCGCGGGTACCATGTGGTTGCCGTGAAATCCACGGTAATCCCCTCGACCTCCGATACGGTGGTCAAGCCGATTCTCCAGCAGACGGCGAGGAAGGCTTTAGGCGAATTCGGTTTGTGTACCAATCCCGAGTTCTTGAGGGAGGGCGACGCGATCAAAGATTTCCTTCGTCCCGACCGGGTTGTGATTGGCAGCGACGACGAGCGATCCTTTCGCGTATTCAAGAAGGTTTACTCACCATTTCGCTGCCCGATCGTGCACACCAACCTCAGAACGGCGGAATTGATCAAATACACCTCCAACTCACTTCTGGCGTTATTGATCAGCTATTCGAATGAGATTGCTTCGATCGCTGAGGCCATCGGAGATATCGACATCGTGGACGTCACGCGCGGCCTCCACCTCGACAACCGCTTGATGCCCTTTCTCAAGGGGTCAGGCAGTTCATCGGGAGAGCGCATCACGCCAGGGATACTTACCTATTTAAAAGCCGGCTGCGGTTACGGAGGGAGCTGTCTCCCCAAAGATGTTCCGGCGCTATGTGCCTTTGCCGAGAAACAAGGATACAAACCTCACTTGTTGAGAGACGTTATCGGCATCAATCACCGGCAGCCTGTCCGGCTGATGGATAGACTCCACCACGAGCTGGGGGGGCTCAGGAACAAGAAGGTAGCGGTTTGGGGGATTGCTTTCAAACCCGACACGGACGACGTCAGGGATACGCCCGCCAAACCCATCGTCGATTTTCTCTTGAAGGCTGGGGCCAAGGTCTCTGTCTATGATCCCCTTGGGCTCGAACAGGCGAGGAAGACAATCTTCAAAGACTGTCACTTGACATACTCGGAATCCCCATTCAAGGCTGCGGCGGGAGCACATGCGCTCGTCGTGGTAACGGCGTGGCCGCAATTCAAGAAGGTGGATTTCCGGAAGTTGTCCGATTTGATGAAGAAGAGGGCTTTCGTCGTGGACGGAAGGAGACTCTATAAGAGGCAGTCGGTAATTCAGGCAGGTCTGCAGTACATTGGGGTCGGGTATCGGGGATCCAGGGAGGTTGCTTAGCTCGGCAACGCAGGAGTGAATCCGCGTGATATTCTGAAATCTCGTCAGGGGTAAGGAAAATGCCATCGACGATTAACCACGATATACCCTACGGTCATATCGCCAGGTGTCAGGTGTGCGGTTCTGAAAATCTTGATCTCGTGATCGATCTGGGGCATCAGCCGCTTTGCGATTCCTTACTTTCTCCCCAACAACTGCACGAGGCGGAGCAAACCTATCCGCTCCGTTTGGTACGCTGTAAAGACTGTAGCTTAGGACAGATTGATTATGCGGTCAGGGGCGATGTGGTTTATCACCCCGATTATCCCTACCGCAGCGGCATTACCAAGGAATTGGCGGAATATCAGGATGCGCTGAGCGCGGAGATTATCGCCGACCTGGGCCTGCCGACGGGCTCCCTGGCAGTGGACATCGGGTCGAATGACGGCACGTTGCTCCGGGGGTTCAAGAACCGGGGTATGCGCGCTCTGGGGGTTGAGCCCACCAACATTGCGAGGATTGCCAACCAGAATGGTATCGAAACCTACCAGAGTTTTTTCACGGAACAACTGGCCCGGCAGATGGTGGAGGAACGCGGCCACGCCTCGGTCGTTACTGCCACCAATGTGTTTGCTCATATGGCCCCACTCGGGGAGGTGATGCGCGGTCTTGAGGTCCTGCTTCCGGAGGGTGGCGTGTTCATGACGGAAAGCCACTATCTGTTGGAAATCATCCGGGGCGTTCAGTACGACTCTGTTTATCATGAGCACCTGCGATCTTACTCCTTGAAGTCCCTGGTTACCCTCTTGGAAATGTACGATTTTACGGTCGTCGATGCGCGCCAAGTCAGCCGCTATGGAGGCAACATTCGGGTTTATGCGACCCGCGGCAAGAACCGTAAGGTGAAGGATTCGGTCAGTCATTTGCTCGCGGAAGAGGCGCGTTTTGGCTTGTACTCTCCTGAGGTCTATGTGGCCTTTCGGGAAAAGGCGCGAAAATCGAAGGACGACCTCTTGCGATTCGCCATGAAAGCCGCCAGCCGTGGAGAGCGGCTGGTGGGCAATTCATGTCCTGGCCGCTGTAGTACGCTCCTGAATTACTGTAAAGTCGATCGCGATTATATGCCCTACATTGCGGAGCAGCCCACGTCGCTGAAGCTGGGCTTATATCTTCCGGGCATGCATATACCCATTGTCGATAATAAGATCTTGATCGAGGAGCAGCCAGAATATGTAGTTCTTCTGGCATGGCATCTCTGGAAGCCGATTTCGCAACAGTTGCGAGCCCGAGGGCTTAAGTCGAAGTTTGTGGTGCCCTTGCCGGAACTCCATGTCCTTGATGATTAGCGATGAAAAAGATTAGGGTGGGAATCATCGGCGCGGGCTTTGGACGATATTGCCTCTCGCCGGCATTCCGCTCGGACCCACGATGCGAGATCGTGGCCATTGGCGCCACATCCCCCGAGCGGGCTAAGGCGGCAGCGGCGCGGGAAGGCATCCCGAGCGCTTACGCAGGCTGGAAAGAGATTGCCTGCCACCCTGAGATCGACGCCGTGGCCATCGCCGCCCCCCCTCACCTTCAGCCCGAAATCGCCATGGCGGCACTCGCCAGCAAGAAGGCGGTTTTTGCCGAGAAGCCCTTGGCCACCACCGTGCAGGATGCAGAAGCCCTCCACCAAACGGCCCGATCCTCTAAACTGGCGAACGTTGTGGACTTCATCTTCCCGGAACTCGCGACGTGGCAGCAGACGCGGGAACTCGTCCGCCAGGGTGCTATCGGGAAACTTCGGCACATAAATCTGGACTGGCGGATGGAGAGCTACGACAACCAAAAGGGCCTCCGTGGGTGGAAAACGAGGGCCGATCTCGGTGGAGGGGCGCTGCAACACTTCGGCAGCCACACCCTTTATTACCTTGAATGGTTGTTCGGCCCCATCGTGGGCCTGTTTGCGAAGCTCTTTTGTTCCCCGGATACCTTGCAGGATGGGGATACCTTCGTCGTGCTTGCGATCAGATTCGCCAACGGCGTGTCTGGGTCTGTGACCCTCAGCAACGCCGCCCCATTCGGCAGTGGCCACCGCCTGGAGATTTACGGCAGCGAAGGTAGTCTGCGGTTGATGAACACGGAACAGGACGCGGTGCAAGGATTTCGGCTGTGGGCGGCAACCCGCGCCAACTCAAATTTTCGGGAAATTGCTGCTGAGCCCTTGCCGAAGCCGGCGACGGGCGTCGACTCTCGTGTTCGACCAGTTTCCCGGTTGGCGGCGCGGTTTCTCGATTGGGTGGAGAGGAATGTTCCTACGACGCCGTCTTTTCAAGAAGGGCTGAGGGTCCAACAGCTCATTGCGGCCGCACAGCAATCCGAGATGTCCGGCGGATGGGTTGATTGCCCTCCAGAACAGGGGTGAAGTCCCATGGATGGAGTGAGGCGCACAGTGACATATCCCCCACCTCCCAAAATCGCTCCCCCAGCCGAAATGGGAGCGAGACCCTTTTGGTCCGTTATGATCCCCACCTACAATCGAACGGCACATCTTGAAGTGACTCTCAGGAGTGTGCTGTCGCAAGCTCCGGGCGCTGAAGAGATGCAAATTGAAGTGGTTGACAACGCTTCCGACGTAGATGATCCGGAGCCGCTGGTGCGGCGAGTGGGAGGCGACCGAGTGAGCTTTGTTCGCCAGCCCCGTAACATTGGCGCGCTCGCTAACTGGAATAGTTGCATCGAGCGATCGCAGGGCGAGTGGGTGCACGTTTTGCACAGTGACGACGTGGTATACCCCGGTTTCTATGCGCGCTTTAAAGTGGCGTTGGAAGGGAGAAATGACGTGGGAGCGGCGTTTTGCCGGCACGTAACGATTGATGCGAACGATCGCCGGCTTGGGACCTCTGAGCTCGAGAGCCCGACAGCGGGTATCTTGCCGGGCTTCATTGAGAAAATCGGCGTCGCCTCGATAATTCAGTGCGCATCTATCGTGGCCAGGCGGAGTGTTTACGAGCAGTTGGGGGGATTCCGGACGGATTACTCTGCGGCGGACTGGGAAATGTGGATAAGAATTGCGGCACACTACCCCATCTGGTTTGAACCCGAAATCCTGGCCGCTTGGCGGCTTCACTCCAGCTCATTGTCGACGGTTAATATGAAGTCAGCCGTGAACGTAGCCGACGCGCGCCGTTGCATCGAAATCAGCTATCCGTTGCTGCCTGCGGATCGCGCCGACACTATCTCCGGAAAAGCACGAGAGTGGTTGTCCGTCGCGGCCCTCGGGTGTGCTATGGACGCTCTGGGAAAATATGAGTTCACTGCCGCCCTCAAGCACGTTCGCGCGGGGCTGGAGTGTGGTATTTCTCCGGGTCTAGTCAAGGCCCTGCTGTTGTTGCCGTTCCGGATCGCAAGGGGTGGGATACGCCGGATCTATGCACTCGGCAAGGGAGACACAAGATGGACTTCGTGAAACGGCTTATTCCGGCTCAGGTTAAAAGACGGGTCAAAAAAATCATCAATTACCGGGTAAACAGAAACAAAGGGCGTTTGTTCGGTGACCTGGCGCCGTTTGTCCCAGGGGTCGAAGACATGTTCGACGGCCCGCCGAGTCTGGAGGAATTCAAGCGCAACGGCGAGGAATTCCTTAGGATTTATAAGGAGATATGTGGCCTCCAACCTGACGAGAAGATGCTCGATGTCGGTTGCGGAATCGGAAGAAAGACCCTGCCCTTGACCCAGTATCTAAATGCGGCTGCGGTGTATGAGGGCATCGATATAACCAAAACAGGGATCGACTGGTGCCGGAAAAAGTTCACACCTCGGTTCCCTAATTTTCACTTTCAGCAGATTGACGTATACAATAAGTTGTACAACCCGCACGGAAAGTATCAGCCTTCGAATTATAAGTTTCCTTATTCCGACGAATGTTTCAGCTTCGTGATGCTCGGCTCCGTCTTCACCCACATGCTGCCCGATGACCTGGAGAATTATCTGTCGCAAGTCAAGCGCATCTTAAGGAGGGGCGGGCGTTGCTTGATTTCGTATTTTCTCCTGAACGAGGAATCCTTGCGGCGAATTGAGAGGGGTGACAGCACACTCGATATGAAGTATGCGTTTGACAAATACCGCACGACATGTCTTGAGAAACCTGAGGAGTCAATTGCCTTTGACGAAGGCTGGATTAAAGGTCTGTACGGAAAGCTGGGGCTGGTCGTGGCGCGCCTGGATTACGGCTCATGGTGCGGGCGCGAGAAGTATTTGAGTTATCAGGACCTGATTTTGGCGGTGAAAGAGTGAATCGTTCGGGACCAAAAACACTCGCCAATCTCCCCGGGATTCCCCTTTTGCGGTCGCAGAAGATCTGATGGCGGTGACAAGAGAGTGAAAATTGCCGTTTTCCACAATTTACCCTCGGGAGGCGCCAAGCGGGCTTTGTTCAACCTCGTCAAATACCTCAAGAAGATTGGGGAGCAGATTGACGTTCACGTGCCATCCACTGCGAATGAGACCTATTTGCCGCTGAAGGGTCTTGCAGACGGATTTTGCGTTTATCCGGTACGGCGGACGGCGGCTGGGGTTATCGCTTCTTCTTTCCGCTATGTCCTGCCGCCCTTTCAGTCGTTGGCCGATCTCCAGTGGGCCCAGCAACGCATTGCCGAAGCGATCAATGCGGGGCCTTACGACGTGGTGTTTTCGGAACAAGACCAATTTACGATGACGCCGTTTGTATTACGGTATCTGAAAAAACCCACTGTCTACTACTGCCAGCAACCGACAATAGCTCACGCAGCTCAGTTGTCTGGATCCGTGCTTGCTCCCGAGCCTGTTTCCGCCTCCCAAAAAGTCTGGCGAGCCCATTTGAGGAGCAGGATTCCGGAGATTGACGGGAAGAATGCTTCGCAGGCGAAGTACATCCTTGCCAACTCATGCTTTTCCAGGGAAACGATTCTGCGGGCCTACGGCCTCAACTCGTACGTTTCATACTTGGGAATCGATACCGAGCTTTTTCGGCCCCTTACGTCGCAAAAAGAGAATTTCGTCTTGTCCGTGGGGGCGTGCCAACCCCACAAGGGTTACGACTTTGCGATTCGATCCCTGAGCCTTATTGATGAACAGAAACGGCCCAAGATGGTGATCGTCTCGAACTCCACCAAGGAAGCCTGGGAGGCGCATCTCTTGCGGATGGCGGCGGGGCTGCGTGTGGACCTTGAAGTGAAGAAGTCCATCCCGGACGGTGAGTTGGTTGACATATATAACCGGGCACGGCTCTTCGTGTATGCCGCCATTCTCGAACCTTTCGGCTTGGCCCCCGTGGAGGCGATGGCCTGTGGGACGCCCGTGGTGGCCGTCCGGGAGGGTGGCGTTAGAGAGTCAGTCGTCCATAGGGAGACGGGAATCCTGACGGATCGGGATGAGCCAACGTTTGCAGCAGCCGTCACCGAACTGCTTCAGAATGATTATCTTAGGAAACAAATGGGCGATAGAGGCGTGGAGGTGGTAAGGGGTTTCTGGACACTGGAGCAGGCGGGCGCGCGACTGGCTTCACATTTGAATCGCGCCGCGGCGGCGGATTCGGAAGCTGTGCATAAGGGGCCGTAGGTCCCGGAGGGAAAGGGATTGCACTTGTACGCGTTGCCCAATCAAAATTCTTCACCGCGAGTGGTGATCAGTATCCTGAATTGGAATGGCTGGCACGATACCCTGGAATGCCTCACGTCCGTCCGGCAGCTCGATTATCCCAACTACTTGATCGTGGTGGTGGACAATGGCTCAGGCGACGAGTCGCTGGAGGAGTTGCGGGCCTGGGCGAAAACTCATTTCCGTGAGGGTGACGCCTTCGTTGAGTACCGCCGGGAGGTTGCACTCACGGGCGGTGAGGCGGCCCGGGAAGAAGGCTTGGAGCACGGCGCTTCGAGCCGGCGGCTGGTTCTGGTCGACAACGCGGAAAACCTCGGCTTCACGGGTGGGCACAATGTGGCGATCCAGTATGCCTTGCGGCGCCTGCAACCCGCCGACTACGTCCTTCTCCTCAATAATGATGCGACGGTGGAAAGTGACTGCTTGACTCGTCTCGTGGAAGCAGCTCAGTCGAGCGGAGCGGGCGTCGTAGGTGCGCTGATCAAAGACGAAAAGAGCGGTCAAGTCCGATTATCGGGGCGCGACGAGTCTGTTCCCCTGACGCGTCAATTCTTTTGGCCTCTCTTTCAAGTCCCCCCGTCCGCACCCGACAGTGAGAAGGAGTTCCAGGTCATGTCCTGGGTGTCAGGCGCAGCGATGCTCATCGGGAGGGGTGTCCTTCAGGATCTCTACCGACGACGCGGGTGCTATCTGGATGATAAATTGTTCCTCTACGGCGAGGACGTGGAATTCTGTGAGGCTGCCCGCCGGGCCGGCTACAGGGCCGTCCGCGCCAACCGGGCGGTCATTTACCATGAAGCGGCAAGCAGCAGCGGGGGACGGTTCAATCCCCTGGAGTACTACTACAGTAATCGGAACCGCGTCTTCCTGGCGAGCCGTAACCTCGGCATGCCTTGGCGTGCTTTCTTTCATCTGGTGAACGGCGCCGTGTGCTCGGGGCGGATTTTGAACAATCTGGCCAAGCGCCGCCCGCGCGCGGCTCTCGCTATTTTTCGGGGCATGGTAGATGCGTACCGGGGAATCGGTGGAAAATGGAGATACCACGACCGGGAGGTACAAAGGTCGCCCGGCGGTTAGGGCTTACACGGGTCCTGCTCACGCCGGCTCATCGCGCGAGAAAGAAGCGACGGGGACACAAGGGGCCGGCCGAAAGGCCTGGGCCAAGACGGGCGTCATTCCAGGGTCGTACCGGGAGAATACCATGGAAACCAAAGCGAGAAAATCGTGGTTATCGACGGCCTTAGCCAACCCGGTGCGAGCTCTTAAAGAGTCCAGTTACAACCCGCGCGTTCTGGCGTTGGTTCGAGGCCTTCACCTTTCAAATATTCTTCGAAAGTGGTATCAGTGGGCGACAGGCGGGAAGCACAATATCCTGAGGGTGAACCTGGGAAGATTCGATGTGCTCTTCCACGTTCATTCTGCTGGGGAATATCGAGTGCTGGAACACTATTTCGTGAGCTACGAGAGAGACTTTGCTGATGTGCTGTTGTCCTCGCTTGCGGAGGGAGACGTTTTTCTCGACGTGGGAAGCAGCGTTGGACAATTCACTGTCCCCATGGCAAAGGTGGTCGGGGAAAGCGGTCTTGTCTTAGCCGTGGAGCCTGAAGCGAGTGCCTGTGCGCAACTTGAGGCGAATCTGAGATTAAACGGATTATCGAACGTGCGCATTTTTACCTTTGCGCTGGGTGATGAGTGTGGAGAAGGCCGCCTCTCATGGAAGGATGGAAGCTGCCCCTCGCTGCTGCAAGTTTCGACGCAGGATCGGGAATCCGTCTCGACAACGGCCCCCAGTGCCACGTGTGGTTTGGAACAAGTAAGCGTCGAGGTGGGGGACCAGCTTATGGATCGGGAGCGTCTGCCCATTCCCAAAGCGGTTAAAATCGACGTGGAAGGATACGAATTTCAAGTCATTCGGGGGTTGAGTCGGACTTTAAGAAATGCGTCTTGCCGGCTGCTCTGCTGTGAGATCCATCCTGCCTTTCTTCCCAGCGGGACAAGTTCTCAGAGTATTATCGAGGAAGTGAAATCCTTGGGATTTGCACACATGGTCCTTAATGAGCGATCCGGACAAATACACATGGTCGCACGCAAGGATCAATCACAGGCTTGAAAGGCTTTCAACAAGCACCTAAGATGTTTTGGAGATGAAACAGCAGAGTGCCTAAGGCCAAGGTCGCCCGCGATCTGATCCGGAGAGACGTGGTCGATGCGGTGCACAAATCTCCCGAGAACTGCCCGGGCGACGATTTGTTCTTCGCCGGGCACGAAGGTGGCCTCTTCGGGCGGATGGGCAATCGGCTTGTAATCGAACCGTAGCGGGGATTTCCACACACGAGGTTCGACATGAAGGTCCTGATCGTGGCATCGGAGATCGGAGAGACGAACGGCGGGAAGGGCCGATACTCTCTTGAGATCATGCGAAGTTTGGTCCCGCAGCTCAAGTCACGCGGATGCCAAGTTACCATCCTGGTACCCAAGGACGCACCTCGGGGCCTTTTCGAGTCGTATGCTCGAATCGTGTACTTGCCAGTCCCTAAGAACACGGGTATATGGAGAGCCGTTTGGGAGGAGATCTATTTTCCCATCCATGCCTGGGGTACGGATGTGGTGGTGGTAATGAACGGGATGCTTCCGCTGGGCCCCTTGCGAGCGAAGCGGAAGATTGTGGTCTTCTACGACATTCATCCCCTGCAACACATGGCCAACCCTAAGGAATTTCCAGGTGGGTACAGCCGGAAGAGCCTCCTTCGGGTGTCGCATGAGATGCGGAAGGCGGCCCGGGATGCGGACCAGATCGTGACCATTTCGGAATCCACTACAGGCGAGCTTCAAAGCTTTCTCGGAGTTTCCCGAGATCGGATGGCAGTGATACCCTGTGGGGTCGATCACGGCCTCTTCTGCCCGCAGGACTCCGCCCGCGTCGAAGAGGTGCGGAATCGCTACCATCTGCCGGAGGAGTTCTACTTGTTTATCGGAACTCCCCGTGCCGAGGCCGGGCACAAGAAGAACTTGCATTTGGTCGTGGAGACTTACTCGCAGGCTCATGATGGCGAAAAGTGTCTTCTCCCCGTGGTCATTGCAGGGGGTGAGCTGGCCGGCAGGCGGGATGCACCGGTTCACGTTCCACTCGGTGGATCCGCTTCCCGGAATCGGTTCTTATACGTAGGGTTTATCCCCGACGAGGATTTCCCGGCTCTTTACACCGGCGCTCGGGCGCTCATATTCCCCTCATTGCACGAAGGATTCGGGATTCCTCCTCTGGAAGCCATGGCCTGTGGGACCCCTGTCATCGCCTCCAACCGGCCTGCCATTCCGGAGGTTGTTGGGGATGCGGCGCTGCTCATCGATCCCACCAAGCCGGAATCTCTGCTTGAGGCACTGCGCAAAGTGACTCAGGAGTCCATCCGGGAGGAACTCATTGCGAAAGGGCTCGAGCGCGCACGCCTTTTTTCGTGGCAGCGCAGCGCGGACCTCATGCTACGTTTAATCCTGGGTGAGAAGGAGGCAGTGTCAATTCCTAACCGAAAGGAAGCCCGACTATAATGAAATCAGCATTGATCACGGGGATTTCAGGACAAGACGGAAGTTATCTCGCTGAGTATTTGCTCGACCTCGGCTATCAAGTATGGGGTTTGGTGCGGCGCGAGCCTGCGTCCATGCGTTGGCTACAGCCTGTTCTCTCCCGAATCGAGATCGTTTACGGAGACCTGCGCGACGCCGAATCACTGGCGGTGGCCTTCCAAAAGGCCTGGCCCGATGAGGTTTACAATCTGGCGGGACAGGTATTTGTTCCCACAAGCTGGGAAGTTCCTGCTGAGACCTTCGATATCAATGTGGGGGGCTTAGCCCGGTTGCTCCAAATCGTGGAACGGATGAAGCGGGATACGCGGGTTTACCAGGCGTCCAGTTCTGAGATGGTGGGCAATTGGGAGGGGTTCTGCGACGAGCAGACGCCTCTCCGGCCGACCTCGCCCTACGGAACCTCGAAGTTGGCGGCGCATCGGTTGGCGGAGGTCTACCGGCAACGCGGTCTGTACGCAGTGGGCGGTATTCTCTTTAACCATGAGTCGCCGCGCCGAGGTCCCGAAATGGTGACCCGTAAGATCTCGCGTGTCGCGGCGCGCTGGCTGCTCGGCGATCGCACCAAGCTGGCGCTGGGGAACCTTCAGGCGCGGCGTGACTGGGGATTTGCGGGAGATTACATTAAGGCCATGCACGCTATGTTGCAGCAACCGGAGCCCAGGGATTATGTTGTCGGTACCGGGGTCTCGCACAGCGTCTCCGATTTTCTTCTGGAGATGATGGCCGCCATGCGTGAACTGGGGCCCACCGGCAATGTTCCTGGCGCGGTGGAAGAATGGGTCGAGGTCAAGCCGCAATTTTTGCGAACCGGGGAGATTCATGATTTGCGCGCCGACGCGCGCCGGGCGCGTGCCGAGCTGGGCTGGCAGCCCGTCGTGGATTTTAAGCAACTCGTTAGGATGATGCTGGAGTCCGATCTGGCCGCCGCCCGGGACGAGGGGTCTTCCGGGGCAAAGAACGCGCTCCCAACCCCTACGCCTGTTTAGAGGACCCCTGTCGAAGCGCTCGCGAAAGGGTCAAGGGAACGCGACTAGAATCGACGATGAGGTGAAAAAAATGGAAAACGACGTCCTGCGGATCGCGGGAAAGGAATTTCACTCGCGCCTGATTGTGGGCACGGGAAAGTATCGCAGCTTTCCGGAGATGGCGCGGGCGCACGAGGCTTCCGGCGCGGAGATCGTAACCGTTGCGGTGCGCCGCGTGAACCTGACCGACCGCAGTAAAGAGTCCATGCTGGATTACATCGACCGCAATAAACTCTTCATTCTTCCCAACACTGCCGGCTGCTACTCCGCGGATGATGCCATCCGCACCGCGCGCCTGGCGCGGGAGGTAGGACTTTCCAACTGGATCAAACTGGAAGTGATTGGCGATGAAAAGACGCTCTTCCCGGACAACTTCGAGCTCGTCAAGGCAACCGAGGTGCTCGCCAAAGAAGGTTTTGTGGTGATGCCTTACACCAATGATGATCTGATTTCCGCCCGGCGCTTGATTGACGCGGGCGCGGCGGTGGTGATGCCGCTAGGCGCGCCCATCGGTTCCGGGTTGGGCATTCAGAATCCCACCAACATCCGCATCCTGCGCGAGATGATTACGCAGGTTCCCTTGATTATCGACGCAGGCGTGGGCACCGCCTCGGACGCCGCCTTCGCCATGGAACTGGGCTCGGACGCCGTGTTGATGAATACGGGCATCGCCGGCGCGCAGGACTCCGTGCTGATGGCCCAAGCTATGAAGAACGCAGTGCTGGCCGGCCGCCAGGCCTTCCTCGCCGGCCGCATGACGAAGAAGCTTTACGCTTCGGCTTCCAGTCCCTTGCAAGGCGTGGTGAAATAGCGGGCATTGCCGGGATTAGGGATTCGGGGTTCGGAAAGGGGAGAACCGCCCTTACAATGGTTCAATGATGGTCAATCCCCTGACCCGGTGGAAATGCCGCGTGTTGAAGGTTGCCACGGCGCTACCCCGTTCCAGAGCTGTCGCTGCCACGATGAGGTCGTAATACCCAATCGCTTTGCCGGACGATTCCAGTTCCGCCCAAATACGCGCATGTTCATAGGCCGTCTGCTCGGTGTAGGGGATGATCGGCAATGCGGCGAGTAGAGTTTGAAGATATTGCTGGCGTTTGGCCTTGTGCTCTCCCGTCGCACGCTCCACTCCGTGCCACAGCTCAGCTACCGTGATGGCCGCAATCTCAAACTTTTCGTTGGGCTGGGAAGCGACCCAGGTTTGCAAGTCGAGAGCGCCCTTTTCACCGCGAATCACAACGTCGGCATCGAGGATTATTGCCATTTGTCAGCGGGCGCTTTGAGCGTCTTGCGAGCGCGATGCAGATCACGACGCCACGCCTTTGCTTCGTCCGGGGGTAGTGCGGTTTCAGCCAACGCCTCAGCTAGATCGCGCCCCAGGCAGACTTTCTCATTCTCCGGAACCAGGCGGGCGAAAGGCGAGCCATTCTTGAGCAGCACAAAAGTGACGTTCTGGTAATGGGCGCGATTGACGCAATCGGCAAAATTGCGCGCCGCGTCGGTGACGCTGATGGTCGTCTTTCGCATAAAATCAGATTATCAGATTCTACCAAGATAATCAACCGGGTGATTCCCGAAGTCTGGACACCAATTCCTATGCTGGCTCCCAACTCCTGCACACATGACACCCATGGGGGGATTGCGGCGCACATTTGTGTTTGGTTGGATTCACCGGTCCGGTCGAAGGTGGGATGCGGTAGAGTAGGGGCGGTTCGCGAACCGCCCCTGCTTGTGAGTTCCATCCCGTCTCGCGGACAGACAAAGCGAAGACCTTCAACAAAAGAGACCTCATCATCGCAACCTCCTCCGATTTCGAAAATGGTGAGCATCCTATGCTGAACGACCCTCCTCGGTGTAGGAGCCGGTTTCGAAGAGGGAAGCCACATTTGAAAACTCGCGAAGCCCACTTTCAAACCCTCGGTATTCTAACTGACCCCTGGGTCGTTCCAACAATTTCGTACACGATTTGTCAGTTTGTTTTTGCTTGGGGCCACGCCGTGCAGTGAGATTGAAGGGTTGGAGCAAGGCGTGCCTTTCTTGTTCCACCCGCTAGGGTTGAGGAGACGTTTCCTTGTCAGTGGGAGGAGGCGGATTGGCGGGGGTCTTCTCGGGGAGCATATATATCTTCTCGCCGGGTTTGGCCAGGTGCATCTGCTCGCGGGCCTTGCGCTCGATGGCGGCGGGGTCTGATTTCAGTGCCCGGTTCTCTTTATCCAACTGCTCATTTTGCTGTTTGAGTTGCAAGATCTGTCGCTGAAGGATCTGGAGCTCTTGTTGCTGATGGCGCGAGGCCAAATAGCCGTTCTGGCCGAAGATGTTATGGACGATCAGCGCGATCGACACCAGCAATAGCACCAGGATGCCGTTGCGATAGAGTGCGGTGGTGTCGAATCTCCAATCGTTCATGGCTCGCAGACAACCGCTCGAAAAGTTGTAGCGGCGATCTCTGATCGCCATCGGCGATTTCGGCGGTCCCCGCCCCTGCGGGGTAAACTCCGACCGCCGCAACAATAAAGCAAATCGAACTTCCTCCCCCCGTGAAGGGGGTTGCTTCTCATGCTGCCCTCATTGTATCTTCTGTGGCAAGTTCCGTGCAACCGAGCGGTCTTCCGGCCGAGGCACGGCCGCGAGGAGAGCCCATGACCGACAAGGTCGTTATCCTGGTAACCGCGGCGAGCAAGAGGGAGTGCCGCAAGATCGCCCGACACTTGGTGGAGAGCAAACTCGCCGCCTGCGTCAACATCGCGCAGCCCATCGAGTCCATCTATCGTTGGGAAGGGAAAATCGCCCACGATCGGGAGTACCAGCTCTTCATCAAGAGCACGCGCGAGTTGTTTCCGGAAATCAAGGCGGCCATATCCGAGCTGCACAGTTATCATACCCCGGAGATCATCTGCCTGCCCATCATCGAGGGCTCGCGAAATTATCTCCAGTGGGTGGGTGATTCGGTAAAGCCCGCCCGCCCCCCGGAAGAAGGTGTTGCTGCCGGGGGAAGTTCGAGCCGGGGGATTTAAACTCTTCCGGAACTTAAGATTACCATCACGCTTTTTCCACCAACGGTCGGGGAGGTTACGTGACTGGCGTCATCAAGATGACAAAGTTGCGCAAGGAGTTCGATGACCTGGTGGCGGTCCAGGGTCTCGACCTCTCTATTCCTGAGGGTGAGATTTACGGCCTGATCGGGCCGAACGGCGCCGGGAAGACCACCACGATTCGCATGGCCTGCGGCCTGCTTGAGCCTACCGACGGCCACGTGACCGTCGCGGACGTGGACGTGCACGAGTACCCCGAGCGCGCGCAGCAGTTCATCGGCTATCTCTCGGATTTCTTTTCTGTCTACGAGGACTTGAAAGTTTGGGAGTACCTCGATTTCTTCGCGCGCGCATACAAAATGCCGGAGGCGGAAATCCCCGCGCGGATCGACGAGGTGATTCGCCAGGTCGAGCTGGAAGTGAAGCGCGACGCCATGATCAAGGGCCTTTCCCGCGGCATGAAGCAGCGCCTGGGAATCGGGCGGGCCATCATCCACAAACCCCGCGTCCTGCTGCTCGACGAGCCGGCCTCCGGGCTTGACCCCAAGGCGCGCCTGGACTTGCGCAACTTGCTGAGCTCCTTGCGCGACTCCGGCACCACCGTCCTGATATCCTCCCACATCCTCACCGAACTCGAAGGCTTCTGCACCTCCATCGGCCTCATGGAAAAAGGCCAGATGATTCGCAGCGGCACCATCGCGGAGATTACTGCGGCGGAAACTCCATTGCGCGTTGTACGCCTCGGCTGGGTAGGACCCGGTGAGGCGCCCGTTCGCGCCAAGCTGGGAGAGCAGCCGCAAGTTTCCAGACTCGTGGTGCAGGGCGCGCAGGCGGTATTTAAATTTTCCGGCTCGGAAGAGGAACTGGCGGGCATTTTGGCGGGGTTGGTTTCTGCCGGGGTGAAAGTGGTGAGCTTCGGCGAGGTGCGGCAAACGGTGGAAGACCTTTACCTGAAACTTTCGCACAACGAGGTGATGTAGTGCTCCGCTTCTGGCGCAATCCCTTGCTGATCCTTCATGTGCGATCGGACCTTCGCCCGGCCCGGGCGGCGACGGCGGCGGCGGTCACATTGGTGGTCTGCACGCTGCTCGGGATGGCGTGCTGGTCCGCGGATCATGGCCACGCCCGGGACTTCTTCCGTGACTTCTATGCCTGGTTGGTGGGCGCTCAATTTGTGATGCTGGGAGTCTGGTCAGCGGGCACCTGCGGGCAGGCGGTGGCGCGGGAAAGGGAACTGAAGACGTTTGACTTTCTCAAGACCACGCGCCTTACCTCGGCGGAAATCATGGTAGGCAAGTTGCTGGGGGCGCCGATTGTGGCTTACTTCATCGTGGCCTGCACGCTGCCGATCTCCATAGTGGCAGGGTTGGTGGGCGGCATTCGCCCTGCGGCCGTGCTGGGCTCGATTGTTCTGCTCCTGGCCTTCAACCTCTTTTACAGCTTGGTGGCCTTGCTGGGATCGATGCTCGTGGAAAAATCGAGTTCCGGAGCCGTGGGCTTGGCGGGGCTGATCGCCAACCTTATCTTCCTGGCGTTTGCGGGAATCCCTTTCAAGGGGTTTACCGCCATCAGCGTTGTCCCAGCTTTGCTTTCTCTCTATCACATTGAAACGGATTTGGGGCAAGTTGACACCACGGTTTTCGGCATGACGGTTCCCTGCATAATCCTCACGCTCGTCCTTTACGCCCTGTTGGGCGCGTGGCTGGTCCTGATGATCGTGCGCAATCTCAAACGGGACATCCCGGAGATTCAGCTTCTCTCGCGCTGGCAGTGCGTGGGGCAGGTGGCTTTCTGGAATCTCCTGTTTTATGCGTTCCTGGACACGAGCAATTTCAAAACGAGGTCGGCCGACCCTTACTTCCCCATTCAAATAGCTTTGTATGCGGTGGCCTGGAACGCCGTGTTCCTCTTCCTGATTGGCGTCGCGACGCTGAGCCCGCAAGAAAAGCTGAAGGTTTGGTGGCGCAAATGGAAAGCCGGCAAGGAATCCTATTTTGCCCCTGAGGGTTTGCCTTGGCCCTGGCTGGTGCCGGCGGCGATCATCGGGTATGTCATGCTGGCGGCGGAAGCCTTGGGGTTGCGCTCGGCGGTTCCTCTGGGTGAATGGCGCCTGGGGTTTGTTGCGCTGGCCTTCGGGGCTTTCCTGGTGTTTACGACACGGGATATCCTTTTCCTCCAGTGGTGCCTCCTCACGCGGATGAAGCAACCGGTGATGAAGGGGGTTCTATTTCTCGTTCTCTATAACGCGGCGGCAGGCCTTGTGGGGCTGGTCGTCCGGGTGATTTCCGAGGCAGCCGCGACCAGGGTGTTGACCTTGCTGACCCCCTACGCGCTGATCGCCGAAATGGACAAGCCGGATATTCCTCATGTGTTCATCCTCGCGGGCATTGCCCTGCAAGTGGGAGTTTGCGTTCTGATTCTCCTCGCCATACAGAGGCGCCTGGCTCGGCCGGTGCACGCCCCCGTGGCGGGCACGGCCTGAGAGTCTGGGTGAAAACCTCGATCCCTAGAGGCGGCCGGACCGCACTCCAAAGCTCCGCATCCATGCCAGACAATATGAGTTATCATGGGAGACGAAAGTATTCTTTTCGGCAGGAAGTTACGCAGGCGCCGCTAGAGCGGTCCGCCCGACGCACGTAGCGCGAATGGTTGGGGGCGGCGCACTTTCAGCCTTTCAGGAGAGATCAGACCAGGAGGTTCCACCCCATGTTTTCGTCCCAGCACACCAGACTTTTCATGGCGGCGTGGGTTGCTACGACTCTTCTATTCTTTGCCGGTCTCAGCCACTCCGCTCATGCTCAAGGCGGGAAGCCGAGCAGCGAAACTACAAACATGACCGTGGTCGTAAAGGAGGCTGATACCGGGCAACCCATCAGCCTAGCGCGCATAACCCTGGTATTCACAGAGCCTGGCGGCGCCGCGAGGTTTGGGAAGCCAAAGAAAATTTCTTACAATGCCAAGACCGATGCCCAAGGCCGGTACAAGTTTATGGACATCAACAAGGGACCGATCGTTCTAACGGTTACCGCCGTCGGTTACCAGACCTATGGCAAAGACCTGCAACTGGAAAAAGATAACCAAGTATTCGAAGTCAAACTCAAAAAGCCCCAGCCGCTAATTTAGGTCCAAGCGACCATGGAAATTATTTCGATTGTAGGTTAATTGAGGGCGTGCGGTGACCTTTCGGGGATTCTCAAGAAAAATCGGCAAGGGAAAATCGCTGCGAGCATTTCTATCTCCAAGGGGCGAGGGTTTCACGCAAGGGCGCGATTTTTTTTGCGTTACAACGATTGCATCAGGTTAGTGCAAAGTGTTAAAACCCGTTCAGGGTTTTAACCTTACCTTAATCTGGGGTGGTTTTTTCCACAAACTTTTCAACAGACTTGTTGAAAACCCTATAAAAGGAACTGACAATTAGGCCAAACAATGGGCGGGCAACGGCCGCGAAACCTACTGCCCTCGGTGTTGACTCTCAGGTCTTAACGATAAGAGCAACTGCGCCCCAAACTTTCAATAGTCTTAATGGCTTTCCCCGTTTTGTGTCTTGCGGAGACTCAAAGTTTCGGCGGTATCTTAACCGTGGGTGGGCCCAGCGTGGGCCCTCCTTGAGGCTTGGGTGGGGCCGCGAAGTACTGGTCGTCCATCCACAAGGGGGTGTTTTTCTTGACTTCTGCTATCGCTGCGTCAACCTTCTGCTGCCGCAGGGCCTTTTCGATTTCCGGAGTAACATCCTTCAACTCTAGATGGCTATGCCCGGTCACCTGAAAGAAGACCAACGCCTGGAGGACGTCAACGGGTTCAGAGACCTCGCCATCTTTTAGAGCAAATGCCACCTTTTCCATGTCCTGGCGCATGCCTCCCCGGCGAACCTTGCGGGGCTGAGGCTCGATGATCACGTCAGGCGCTTTGAATTCCTCAGTTATCTTCTTGATGTCGGTACCCGCGATCAATTCCTTGCGGATGGCCTCCGCGCGAGCTTTCGCCTCCTCCGGAGCAACCCCTGGGCCTGAGGAAGCAGGCGGGTGTGGCGGCTTCGTCTCATCGAAGTTCAATACTTTCAGCCCAGCGGAGACCAAATCCGCCAGGACGGTTGCCAATTCCTCCTCCGAGCCGGCAAATTTAAAGACCGCTTGCACATCCTGCACCGTGAGCCCGGAAACCTTCGAGTTCTTCTCCAACTTGGCGCGAACGATCGCGTCACCCGATCCCACCCAGCCGAGGCGCACAGTGGACAGCGGCGTCGCCGCCGGGGGAGTCTCCGCGGTAGCTTTAGGCTCGGCAGCCTTCTTGCGGACGACAATTTGCCGCACCATGATCTCGTCGTAGTTATCGGCATGCGCGGTGTAATACTGCTGGAGCTCTTCCGGAGTTACCTTGGCGAGCTGATTGATCTCGGTTTGCGCCTCCAACTGCTGCTTTTGGAAGGTCGCCTTGCGGGCAAACTCGCGCGTCTGGTCCAAATGGTGGAGCTCCGCCTGCTTGGAAAGCATCACGGTGACGGCATAATAATCCCCGAGTTGTTTCTTCCCCTGAGTAGCTATGGCTTGCTGCTGTTGCGGGGATAAATTCTCAATCAGGAAGTCTATGTCGGCTTTGGTAAATTGTTGATCGCCGACCTTGAGCACCACCTTGTCAGGCGGCTCGGGAGTCTCCACCGTGGGGCCTGCGGGCTTGCTCGCGGCGGGAGGGGGACTTACAGCGGGAGTCGGGTTTACAGCAGGAGTGGGGGTTGCGGCAGGGGGTTTGGGCGCTTGGGCCCGAGCCCTACCCGTTACCAATCCTGATAGCAAAATTGCCACGAGCAATTTCGAGGTGTGCCGCGAGCCGGTCTGACCCATGGGTCCCAATCCTTTACGTGCAAGAATTTCACGTCCTAAAAACCCTTATATCCTAACACAGTTCGCCTGGCGGGCAGGGTAAGAAGCGTGGCCAATGGCGGGTCAGTTCGCGCTGCGCGCACAACTCGCGTTACCAGCGACTAATATCTTCCACCGGCCTCCTTGCAGGAACTACTCGCGGCGTAAGAAGAGCGGGGCAGAGTTATAATGGTGTTTTGGCTTTCCGCCGCCGGAGTGAGTGTGGGTGATGGACTTTAAACTTGTTTCCGCATATGAGCCGCGAGGCGACCAAGTCACGGCCATTCACGACCTGATTCGTGGCGCCGAAGACGGAAAGCAGCATCAGGTTCTGCTGGGCGTTACGGGTTCGGGCAAAACCTTTACCGTGGCCAAGGTGATGGAGGCCCTCAACCGTCCTGTCCTCGTGCTGGCTCACAACAAGACCTTGGCCGCTCAGCTTTACCACGAGTTTCGCCACTTTTTCCCCCAGAACGCCGTGGAGTACTTCGTCAGCTACTACGACTATTACCAGCCGGAAGCCTACATTCCCGCCGCCGACGTTTACATCGAGAAGGAAGCGACGATCAACGATGAGCTGGACAAGCTGCGCATGTCGGCGACGCGCTCGCTTTTCGAGCGGCGCGACGTCCTGATTGTTGCCAGCGTTTCCTGCATTTACGGCATTGGCTCCCCGGAAGCCTATTACGGAATGTTGGTCTTGCTCGAAAAAGGCCAGAAGATTGCCCGGCAGGATATCCTCCGGCGGCTGGTGGAGATCCAGTACGAGCGCAACGATGTGGACTTCCGGCGTGGGACCTTCCGCGTGCGCGGCGATGTGATCGAGGTTTTTCCCACTTACGAAGACAACGCCTATCGGATCGAGATGTGGGGCGAGCAGGTGGAATCCTTGGCGCAAATCGACCCGCTCTTCGGGCAAGTCAAACAATCGCTCGAGCGCCTGCCGATTTATCCCCGCACCCATTATGTCTTGCCGGCCGACCGCAAAGACGTGGCCATCGAGCGTATCAAGAGTGAACTCGAATGGTGGCGGGGCGAGCTGGAGAAGCAGGGCAAGCTGGTGGAAGCTCAACGCATCCACCAGCGCACCATGTTCGACCTGGAGATGATGAAAGAAATGGGCTACTGCCACGGCATCGAGAATTATTCGCGCCACCTCTCCGGGCGGCTGCCGGGAGAACCTCCACCGACGCTCCTCGATTATCTTCCCCAGGACGCAGTGATGTTCATCGATGAGAGCCACCAGACGGTTCCGCAGCTCCGCGGCATGTACCACGGCGACCGCTCGCGCAAGCAGACGCTGGTGGATTACGGTTTCCGCTTGCCCTCGGCGCTCGACAATCGCCCCCTCTCCTTCGAGGAATTTGAGCACCGCGTCGGCCAGTTGATTTACGTCTCGGCAACTCCTGGGCCCTATGAGTTGACCAAAACGGGCGGGGAAGTGGTGGAGCAGGTCATCCGCCCCACGGGATTGATTGACCCGGAAGTGGAGGTCCGGCCCACGCGCCACCAGATTGACGATTTGCTCGGTGAAATCCGCCAGCGCGCCACGGCGAGCGAGCGCGTCCTGGTGACCACTCTCACCAAGCGTATGGCCGAGGACCTGGCGGAGTACTATGCGGAAGTGGGCGTGCGCTGCCGCTACCTCCATTCGGAGATTGAGACCCTGGAACGCGTCAAAATCCTGCGTGATTTGCGGCGTGGCGAGTTTGACGTGCTGATTGGCATCAACCTGCTGCGCGAAGGGTTGGACCTGCCGGAGGTTTCGCTGGTGGCCATTCTGGACGCTGATAAGGAAGGCTATTTGCGTTCTGCCGGGGCGTTGATTCAAACCATGGGCCGCGCGGCGCGCCACTTGCGCGGCAAAGCTATTCTTTACGCCGATCGGCACACGGATTCAATGCAACAGGCCATTGCGGAGACTAATCGCCGACGCGCCAAGCAAGTTCAGTACAACCGGGAAAATGACATAACCCCGGAGACCATCATCAAGCCTGTGGACATGGCTCTGGCCTCCATTGTCGAAGCCGATTATGTGACTGTGCCGATCGAATCCGAGGACGATGATGCGGCGACGGGGGATCAGCTCGAGGAGTTGATTCGTACCCTCGAAACCCGGATGCGCGAGGCGGCAAAACAATTCGAGTTCGAAAAGGCCGCCCAATTGCGGGACCGAATCAAAGGGCTGCGAGAGAAGGAAATACGAACTTAGGGGTCAATATTGGTGCGTTCTGGGGGACAACGCCAACGCCTGATAAGGGTCGGGCATCCTAACCACGCGAGTGCTTTTGAGGCGGCCTCGAAGCCCCCCGCGAATGCCCCCATAGAGCAGCGCAAGGAACAGCGTCCAATAAAAGATAAGGAAAGCGATGAGGAATGTCTTGCAAATTAGCTCGGTCATACTCGCCTGGCTCCTTGCGAGTGCGCCTGCAATCGGAGTTCCAGACGGTTTTGGAGAGACCGCTAAGCCTTTTCTCCTGCATTCACTATAGGTTGGATTTTGAATTTAAGCGCCTTATGAAGGGCCCTAAGCCTTTAGGCGAGTGTAAAAATGACGGGGAATTGGTAAAAAAGACATTCGCGGGAGAGGGCGGAGGCTGACGCGGAGGGTTTTGCTGGAAGTGGGTGCAAGGCGGGAATGGCAGGGAGGCTCTTACAACCCGTCCGCCAGTTGATAGAACAGGCGCGCCCATCGTGACGAGGGAATTCCGAAATCGAAGCCGTTGCGGACAATGATCACCCTCTTCTGGGGCGAGATGTAAATGTATTGTCCCTTGTTACCCACGGCGTGAAAGTCGCTCTCGCCCCCGGCACGTCTGTCACCCCACCAAAAGTACTTGTAGTAATGGCCTTCGGAGACGAAGAATGGCTCGTCTCGATAGTAGCTGGCAGGCTTCTCTTCAGGCTGGGTGGCTTGCTCCACCCAGGACTGCGACACGATTTGCTTTCCCTCCCACCGTCCCTGGTTCAGCATCAGGCGCCCGAATTTGGCGAAATCGATCGTCCGCGCATTGATGCCGCTTTCCATCTTTTCGAGACCGTCTTGGTCCCCGTTAATGCTCCAGGTGGCGGAGTATTCCATCCCCAGGGGCTCCCACAGCCTCTCCTGCAAGAACGCGGTCACCGACATGCCGGTCACCCGTTCCAGGATCATGCCCAACAGAAGCGGATGGTAGTTGTTATAGAGCCAGTATTTTCCGGGAGCATCCACGATGGCGGTTTTTTCCAGAGCCGCCTGGCGCAGGTCGGCGGCGTGGTAGGTCACGTCGTTGTCTCGATACTGCGATTGTTCGTTGTAGCGGAGGCCGGCCGACATCATGAGCAGGTCGCGGATGGTGATTTGTGCAAACCTTGGATCTCGTCTTGCCAGCTCGGGCAGACACTTAGTGATGGGGTCGTGGACGCCGCCGATCTTCCCTTCGTCGATCGCAATGCCCACCAGGGTTGAATCGAACGACTTGGCCATGGAGAACGAGGTCACAATCGAGTCCTTCTGGTAACCGTTGAAGTAGTGCTCATAGATCAAGGCGTCGTCCTTAATCACCAGGAACGAAGTGGTGGCACTTCGGGTTAGGAACCTTTCCAAATTGCCGACGCGTTTTCCGGGGGCGTATTCCATGGCTTCGAGCAAGGCCGCGACCCTCGGGTCCTCCGGAGTTCGCTGGAAGTGGAATGGATGCGGGCTGGCCTTGAGTTCGCGCGAACGAAAGACCAGGTAGTCGAGGACCGAGGCGTCGCCCCACCGGTGGAGTTGTTCCTCGTACCCCAAATCATGGAGTTGTAGCCTGTTGCGCCTTAAATTTTCCAGCCCCTGCCGGTATATCGCGGAGGCGGGGACCGACGACGGGACAACGTCGCGGAGGACGATCTCGCGATAGTGGTCGTACTCGCGCTCGTCCGGGTTCATCTCCGGAAGGTTTTCTTCTTCTCCTTTTCTGCTTATAAAACGGGCTACCTTGAAGCTCATGGTGACGCGTTCGCTACCTTGAAAGGCCAGGACGCGCAAGGGAATTGCCATCTCCGCAATCCAGCCGTCGGGGACAATGCTGGCCCGGCTTTCCCATTTCATATCCACCATGAGCTGGGGCATGTTGTCGTTGTCGAGTGTGCCGCTCGAGCGAACATTCCCGGGCGTCACCAGGAAGAACAAGCTATTGAGGGCGTCGTCGAAGGGGTTGAGGCAGAGAACGGCCCAATCATCTTTCCAGGCATCGGCCCCGGTGGCCGCCAGCGCCCGTATCTTCCTGGGCTCGTCGTCGAAACTTCGAATGGCCACGTAGAGAGTGGCCGGATCATATGCCAGATACACCTCGGTGCGCTCCGAGGGCGATTGGCCGGCGTCGGGGTGGCGCATCTTGAAATCTGTGTACTTGGTCGCCGACTTCCATCCCGGGTCCCCCATTTTGCCGTCCAGGATGAGCGGTCCGGTTAGTCTGCCGATGCCATCCGCGCCCTCCGGCGCCGCTTGCGCAATCCCATGGCCAGCAGCCAGGAAGAGAAGACCTGCCAGGGTCCAAATCCGAGCCCGGTATTTGCCAAAGGGGAATTCAGCAGCAGGCGTGGCGGCGACAGCGATAGCATTCATGAGGGTAGTGCTCCTTTCCAATCATCTCACACAGGCCTCATTTACCGGCTGATTTTCCCTGAAACTTCGCGTCCACCAGGCCGGTTTTTTCGCTCACCTCGATGCTGACGTCGTCGTGGTCAAACGTGAGCCGGTAGCGGTAAGAATTGATGTTGGCCACTTCATCGTAGTCAAAAACAAATGTGCTGTTGTTCTCGCTCCTATGGACGAAGCATATTATGAAGGATTCCTCATCCCAAGCCCCCTAGCCTGAGGTTCCATGTTGGACTGCCGGGTCCTGTTTAGGATACACCCCGCCGCCATCCTTAGCTGATGGACTTAGGACCCCGGACCTCGGATTTGCACTTATGCCGCCGGAAAGAATCGGTGAATTAGAAGGAAGCACAGGTAAGAGGCAGCGCCGGAGATGGGAATAGTCAGAACCCAGGCCCGCACGATGCGCTCAGCAACTTTCCAATGGACGGCGCTGAAGCGCTGCACGCTGCCCACGCCCATGATGCCGCCCGCGATCGTGTGGGTGGTGGAGACAGGGATGCCGGCCATAGCGGTGCCCAGCAGGCTGACGGCCGCCGCCGTTTCCGCGCAGAACCCGCCCACCGGTTTCAACCGCGTGATCTTCATGCCCATGGTTTTCACGATGCGCCAGCCGCCGGCCATGGTTCCCAGTCCAATGGCGGCGTGGGCCATCAGCACGACCCAGAAGGGGATGTAAAACCGTGTGAGGATTCCGGCGGAGTAGAGAGTGCCGGCGACGATGCCCATGGTCTTCTGCGCGTCGTTGGTTCCGTGGCCGAAGCTGTAAGCGGCAGCCGAAACGAGTTGCAGCTTACGGAAGTACTTGTCCAGGCGCTGGGGCGACCAGGATTGAAAGATCCAATACACCACGAGCATCAGTGTGCCGCCGAGAATGAATCCGATGGCCGGGGAGAGGATGATGAAAGCAAGCACCCATTTCCATCCACTCCAAAGGATGGCGCCCCATCCTGCCTTGGCAATGGCAGCTCCCGCATATCCCCCGATCAGGGCGTGCGAGGAACTGACGGGCAATCCGTAGTACCAGGTCAAGATATCCCAGAAGATCGCGCCCAGCAGGCCGGCCAGAATCACATAGAGATTTACATCCTCCAGCCGGATCATTCCATTGCCCATGGTCCTGGCTACGGCGGTTCCGAAGGTAAAGGCAGCAACAAAATTGAAGAAAGCCGCCCAAAGGACGGCGACACGCGGCGACAGCACACGCGTGGAAACCACCGTGGCGATGGAGTTCGCCGCATCGTGAAACCCGTTGAGGAAATCGAAGCTCAGAGCAACGATCACAATGACGATGGCAAATGTAAACGTCGGGGTCATTTTAGCTGCGCCTTGCAGCGAAGTATCGCGGGAAGCTTGACCGCCGGCCACCTGAGCGCAGGTGGGTCTGGAGGGGCAGGCGGTCCGGACTTAAGGCCGTCAGGCCGCCTTCAATACCACGGCTTCGAGAACGTCGGCGACGTCTTCCTCCTTATCCGTGGAGGCTTCCAGGACCTCATAGATTTCTTTCCACTTGATCACTTCGAAAGGATCCGTGGATTCCTCAAACAGGCGGGCAATGCATTCGCCTTTGATGCGGTCAGCCCCCTCTTCCAACAAGGTGAGCTGCTCGCAATATTCGAGCATATTTTGGGGATGGTTTAATTGCGCCACGGCGCTCACGATGATCTCGGTTCCATGCAAGATCACCCTGGCGAGTTGCTGTGCCCCGGGCGTTACCTTCTTGATTTTGTAAGTGATGAATCGAGTGGCGGCTGCCTCCACGAGGTCGAGAACGTCGTCCAACGCCGATCCCAGCGCATGGATATCTTCCCGGTCGAACGGCGTAATGAACGTCCGGTTCAGCTTCTTCATCAGCGCGTGGGTGAGCTGATCGCCCTTGTGCTCCAGGAATTTAATTTCCGAAACCTGTTTCTCGACATCCTGAAAGTTCTCAAACAGGGCTACCAGCATCTTGGCCGCATTGTGAATGTTGGCAGCTTGTTCGTTAAAGAGGCCGTAAAACTTCTCATCGCGCGGTATCAGTTGCACGGGGCATCCTCCAACACGTGCGTTCGAGCAGGGTATTGTTAAGGAAATGTTACAGAAATGCAACCGGTTGTCGGGATTATTTTGCGAACAGCCCTGTAATCAGACAGTTGCGGACGCCATTTTCCAAGCTCCATTCTAATTGAAGAAGCATTTCCGCCGATATGCCTGAGCATGAAGCGCGCATCGATTCTGGTCCTTGCGCTGTGCGCATGGACAACCCTCGCGGCTGCGCTCGCGAGCCCGGTAAACCCCGGCCCGCCAGCAAGCGCGCTCCCCTCGCCGGACGCGAGACAAGATGGGTTGACTACGCTCAGGGGCAACACTCGCCCGGAAGCAAAGGCGATTAACGATCGCGGGCGAGTCTCCGATGACCTGACCATCCACCACATGATGCTTCAGTTGCGGCGGATTCCGGAGCAGGAGCAAGCACTCCAGCAATTCCTCAAAGATATTCACGATCCCACCTCGCCGCTCTTTCATCATTGGATCACGGCGGGGGAATTCGGGCAGAGATACGGCGTCGCGTCAGCCGGCATCGCCAGGGTCACGGATTGGCTCGAGTCGCAGGGCTTCAGGGTCAACCTGGTCTATCCCAACCAAATGATCATCGACTTTACCGGCTCGGCGGGGCAGGTTCGCCAAGCCCTGCACACGGAGATCCATCACCTACGCGTTAAAGGCGAGGACCATATCGCCAATATGAGCGACTCGCAGGTGCCGGCGGAGTTGGCGGATATAGTGGCGGGAGTGGTTTCCCTGAATGACTTCCGGCCTCACCCGATGCTTCAGCCACGCGCCGATTTCACTGTCGCCAACGGCAGCTCCCTCTTGGTTGTGCCGGCGGACTTGGCGACAATCTACAACTTCAACCCTGCCTTTGCGGCGGGCTTTTCAGGCCAGGGCGAGACAGTCGCGGTGATCGAAGATTCCGACCTCTATACCAGGGCAGACTGGGATACTTTCCGCTCCGTTCTGGGCCTTGCCTCGGCGTACCCTCTTGGTTCGCTGGCGCAGGTCAACCCGCCCAGCAGCCCTGTGAATAATTGCGCTGATCCAGGCATCACCCCTGACGATTTGGAAGCAGCCGTCGATGTAGAATGGGCGAGCGCGGGAGCTCCCAGCGCGGCCATTGAGCTGGCCTCCTGCTCCAGTATGGAAACCACCTGGGGGGGCTTCGTGGCGCTGCAAAACCTTCTTAACGCCAGCGCTGCTCCCCCCGCTATTGTCAGCATCAGTTATGGTGAGTCCGAGTCCTTCTTAGGCGCGACGTACAACGCCTACATCAACTCTTTGTATCAGCAGGCGGTAGCGGAGGGCGTCTCCGTTTTCGTTTCCTCCGGTGACGAAGGTGCAACTCGTTCTGACGTGGGCGAACCCTTTGCCCAAGACGGAATCAACGTCAGCGGATTCACCTCCACGCCCTACAATGTGTCGGTGGGTGGCACCGACTTTGCTGATACTTACGAGCGCAACAACGCTGCCTATTGGAACCCTACCAACGCTGCCAATTACCGGTCGGCCCTTTCGTATGTTCCCGAGGTTCCCTGGAACGATTCCTGCGCCAGCGTGCTGCGCGCTGACTTTCTGGGAATCTTGCCTCCCTATGGCTCGAACAGTCTTTGCAATAGTTCCGGCCTAACCACCGTAGCGGGTGGTGGCGGCCCCAGTGCTTGTGCCACTGGCGCTCCGGATGTCAGCGGCATCGTAAGTGGCACTTGCGCAGGGTATACCAAACCCTTGTGGCAGTCCGGTTTCATCGGCAACCCGAGCGATGGGGTGCGGGACATTCCCGATGTTTCGCTCTTCGCATCCAATGGTGCCTGGGACCACTACTATGTGGTGTGCATTTCTGACTCGAACTATAGCTCGAATTGCATCGGCACTCCCGACACGTGGTTCGGGGCTGGGGGGACGTCGTTTTCCGCGCCCATCATGGCGGGAGTTCAGGCGCTGGTCAATCAGGCTTCCGGGAGCCGGTGGGGTAACCCCAATCCCGCCTATTACACGCTTGCAGCGGCGGAATATGGCGCCGGCGGCCCCACGTCTTGTAATTCCGCCCTTGGCAAGACGGCGGCTGCAAGCTGTGTCTTCTACGACGTGACCCAGATCCCGCTTCTCTACACAGGAGTAGGCACGGGAGGCGATATCGATGTGCCTTGCCAAGGGGTGAATTGCTATCTGCCCTCGGGTAATTATGGTGTGCTCTCCACCGCCCCCCAGACTCTGAACTATGCGTCCGTCCCAGACCTCGGAAGCGGTTACACGAGCGCTCCCTCCTGCACTTTGAGCGGGGGTGGGGGATCAGGGGCAGCTTGTAGCGCCTCCCTGACCGGCCAGGTCTCCTCGCTTACTCTTACCAGCGGCGGCGCCGGTTATGTTCCTGCTGACACAACCTGCGCCTTGACGGGTGGCGGAGGAACGGGTGCGAGTTGCGTGTTGTCCATCCTTGAAACGGGCGCGATTTATCAGATATTTCTTACCGACCGCGGAAGCGGCTACACCTCCGCCCCCACCTGCGCGATCCGCGGAGGAGGGGCCGGCGCAACCTGCACCGCGGCCGAGGAGGTTGGACCCGTCGTCAGACTTACCGCCGGCGGCAGCGGCTACACCACCGCGCCCAACTGCGTCTTGAGCGGAGGCGGGGGTACGGGCGCCACGTGCGCTGCCCTGGCGCTTAACACCAGTGGCGACTATCAGCCGGCGTTCGGAGCCGGGACCGGGTGGGACTTTGCTACGGGGATCGGGACGGTCAATGCCTCGAACCTAGTAGCCAGCTTTCTCTCCTACTCCGCCTCGTTGTCCCCCCTCAGCCTGGCGTTTCCACCCCAAGCCCCTTACACCCGCAGCGCTGCCCAGAGCGTAACGGTGACCAACACCGGGACCGCCAAGCTCGCCATCCTGGGAGTCACGACGGGCGGCACGAATCCCGGCGACTTTGCCAAAATCGCGGACACCTGCACGGGAGTCGCGGTGATCCCCGAGGGTACCTGCACGGTCAGCGTGACATTCACGCCGACCTACGTGGGGAATCGTAGCGCCTCATTGAATTTCACCGGCATCGTCCCCCGCAGTTCGCAGGCGGTGACTTTGAGCGGATTTGGGATGGGGGCCGGTGCGAGCTTGTCGCCCCCTTCACTCACCTTCCCGGACCAGGTCGCCGGGACCAGCGCCACGCAAACCGTCACTCTGACCAACCCAGGGAACTTGCCGCTGACCCTCACCAGCATCGCCATCACGGGGATCAACAGTGGCGGCTTTGCTCAAACCAACACTTGCGGATCGGCGGTGGGGGCGGGAGCCAACTGCACGATTAAGGTTACGTTCACACCTGCGGCGGTGGGAAGCGAAAGCGAAGCCCTTACGATTACCGACAATGCCCTGGGCAGCCCACAAACAGTCAGCTTGGCCGGGAGTGCCGCAATTCCCGTGCCGTTCATCAACCAACCCCTTGTGCCCACCAGTGTCGCTCCCGGCGGGTCAGGGTTCACCCTCTCCGTCACGGGCACGGGCTTCGCCCCCGGCGCAACGGTCCATTGGAACGGCGGGACGCTCGCGACATCTTACGTCAGCAGTGAAGAGCTGAAGGCGACGGTGCCGGCGGCAAGCATCGCCTTGCCCGGGACGGCGTGGGTCAGCGTGTTTAATCCCGGTTCGGCCTTGGTTTCGAACATGATCTCGTTTCCGGTAGCCGCCTCCCTGCCGACGGTCGCTTTCGGAAACGCTAGCGGCTCGCCCATAACCACGGGAACTACTCCCATGTCAGTTGTGACGGGGGATTTCAACGGGGATGGGAAATTGGACTTGGCGGTGGCGAATGCAAACGCCGATAACGTGACGATCTTACTGGGAGAAGGTGATGGCACGTTTACACCCGCCGCCTCTTCTCCCTCCACCGGATGCATACCGTATGCAATTGCCGTGGGGGACTTCAACGGGGATGGGAAATTAGACATAGCGTCGGCGAATGGGGGCAGCGACGACGTGACGATCTTATTGGGAAACGGCAATGGCACGTTCACGCCCGCCGCCGAATCTCCGGCCGCTGGAGCCGTACCGTGGGCAATTGCGGTGGGAGACTTCAACGGGGACGGGAAATTGGACTTGGCGGTGGCGAATCAATTCAGCAACAACGTGACGATCTTACTGGGAAATGGCGATGGCACGTTCACGCCGGCCGCTGCATCTCCGGCCGCTGGACCTCAGCCCACGGGAATCGCGGTGGGTGACTTCAATGCGGACGGGAAATTGGACTTAGCGGTGACGAATGAACTCGGCAACAATGTCACCATCTTGCTGGGCAACGGCGACGGCACGTTCACGCCCGCTGCCGCATCTCCGGCCACCGGATTTGACCCTTACGGACTTGCGGTGGGGGATTTCAATGGGGACGGAAAGTTGGACTTGGCGGTGGCGAATGCGGGCAGCGACAACGTGACGATCTTACTGGGCAACGGGGATGGCACGTTCACGCCCGCGGCCAAATCTCCGGCCACGGGAGCTGAGCCGTTGGGAGTTGCGGTGGGGGATTTCAACGCGGATGGGAAGTTGGACTTGGCGGTGACGAATCAAAACAACCTGGTGACGATCTTACTGGGCAACGGGGATGGCACGTTCACGCCCACCGCATCCTCGCCGGCCACCGGGGCCCTGCCCTGGGCAGTTGCCGTGGGGGACTTCAAAGATGATGGCAGGCTCGGTCTGGCGATTGCCAACGCTTCCTCGAACAACGCCACCATAATGCTCCAGTTGTCACCAGCTCAGGTGGCCGAGGTCTTCCCCCTTAGCCGAACGTTCGGCAACCAAAACCTGGGAATGACGAGCGCGTCTCAGTCGGTCACCCTGAGCAACTCGGGCAGCGCCACGCTCACCATCGCCAGCATCATGGCGAGCGCCAACTTCGGTGAGACCAACAACTGCGGGAGTAGTATCGCGGCCGGCAGTTCCTGCACAATCAACGTGACCTTCGCACCCACGGCCATCGGCACGCTCACCGGCACGCTCACCATCATTGACAATAACAATGGGGTGACGGGCAGTACGCAGATGGTGACTCTGAGCGGAACCGGGACGGGGCCCGTGGCGAGTTTGGCGCCCTCTTCACTTACCTTCTCAGCTCAATCCGTAGGAACCAACAGCAGCGCCCAGACCGTCACGTTGGCCAACACAGGCAACGCCTCGCTGACGATTTCCAACATCACAGCCAGTGGGGATTTCTCCCAGACCCACACCTGCGGGACCGCCGTGAGCGCGGGCGCTAAATGCGCAATTTCGGTGACTTTCAAGCCAGTAGGGGCGGGGACAAGGACAGGCACCCTGAGTATTTCCAACAATGCCACGGGCAGTTCGCAAAGTGTCGCACTCAGCGGAACGGGTCTGGTCTTCACGGTTGGGCCGCATCCTCCGGTTCTTCCCTCGTCGGCACCAGTCAGCGTGCAGGCTAAACGTTAAGGGCGGAGTTATCTCGCGTCCAGCCGGATTAATCTGCGGCACTTCTAAGCTGCAAATTTTACATTTCTCCTGCCCTCCGCACAAAGCTTTTGCCTCCAGAAATTGCTACCCGAGCAGCCATGGGAGATCGCAAAGTTTCGTCCGAATTCGCGGTCGCACCCTAGAGCTTCGGATTGTCCTCCCGGAATCGTCAAAAAACTGTGGGCGACTGCTCGTTAGTGATGACAAGGCCGATAGGACTTTGGCCCGCTTTCAAAGTCCATCGGGCGTCGTCATTCCGGAATTGTTCCCCCGGGCGAAATAGAGGTCGAAAAGCCGCCGTCCAAAAGTTACATTGTCAATTTGCAAGACGCCTGGCCAAAAGTTATATTCTTGCATTGCCTGAAGCAGCCGGAGCATAGAGCTATGAGCACTAAGAAAATTGTGGTAACCGATTACATTGAGCCCGATCTACAGTGGGAAGCCGCCGAAATGGCCCGGCGAGGCGTGGAGTTCGCAGCTCATCAACTCAAATTTGCCCCCAACCAGGACGTGATCGCGGCGACTCGGGACGCCGACGTGGTGATCGTTAACATGGTGCCGATCAACACGGAGATCATTTCCCAATGGGAGAAGTGCCGGCTGGTCATTCGCCACGGCGTAGGTTACGACAACGTTGATGTGGCGGCACTCAACCATGCCGGCATCCCGCTTTGCTACATTCCGGATTACTGTCAGGAAGAAGTGGCGGAGCAGGCCATCGCGCTGATCCTGGCCTGCGGACGCAAGCTGGTCATCAGTCGCCGGGTGCTTGATGAATCTTCGGCGCGCGGCTCCTGGGATTTTAGCGACGTCATCCCCATGTACCAGATGGCCGGGCAGACGCTGGGCATCATCGGCTGCGGCCGCATCGGCTCACGTGTCTATCAAAAGCTAAAATCCTTTGGATTCAAGTTCCTGATTTGCGATCCCTATCTTAGCGAGGAGCGGAAGCGCGAGCTGGGCATTGAAGTGGTGGACCACGAGGCGGTGTTCCGGAACTCGGACTACATCACCATTCACACCCCCCTCACTCCGGAAACCCGCCACCTCGTGAACGCTCGCACGCTGGCGATGATGAAGCCCACGGCTTACGTGGTGAACACGGCGCGCGGGCCCATGGTGGACGCGCAGGCTTTGGCGGATGCACTCAAGAACGGTGTAATCGCCGGAGCGGGAATAGACGTTTACGAGGTTGAACCGCCGCGAGCGGACTATCCGCTTTTCGGCGTGGCGAACGCGATCCTGACCCCGCATCTGGCCTGGTATTCTGAGAACGCGGGCCGCCATATTCGTGAACTGATTGTGTTGGAGATCGACCGTTTCCTGGCCGGACAGCCCCCGCGCTACCTGGGCAAACCGGCGGTCTGAGAGGCGCCAAGTGAATCATCGCGTGACATCCATCCGAGGGCCAGTGCCGGGTCCTCGATCCCTGGAGCTCCTGGCACGTTGGGCGCGCGTGGAAGCACAGTGCACGGGCTACCAGGCCAAGGTGGCCTGGGATCACGCTCACGGCGTGACCGTGACCGATGTGGACGGGAACGTTTACATCGACTGGACCTCCGGCGTACTGGTCACCAACCTCGGCCATTGCCCGCCCGAGCTCGTCAAGACGGTGCAGGAGGTGGCCGCGAAGCTTCTGAACAACTATGAGTGTCTGCATCCCTGGCGTGTCGAAGCCGCGGAGAAACTGATTTCCGTGTTGCCGCCGCATTTGGACAAGTGCTTCTTCCTGACCACCGGCAGCGAGGTGGTGGAGGGCTGCCTGCGCATCATGAAGCGCAAGACCGGCAAGTGGGAAATCGTCAGTTTTTACGGTGGATTCCACGGCCGCACTTACGCCGCGTTGAGCGCGGGCGGGTTGCCGGGGCCGAAGAAGGGTTATGGCCCCACCGTGCCCGGCTCCATTCGCGTACCCTTTCCGTATTGTTATCGTTGTCCCTTCAAGGCGGAGCCGGCCACTTGTGACCTGCTCTGCCTGGATTACCTCGACGACGCTGTGCGCGCGGAGAGCACCGGGAGCCTGGCAGGCGTGATCGTGGAACCCTACCTGGGAGCCGCCGGTTTCATCTTTCCGCCGGAAGGATGGCTGAAGCGGCTGGAACAATGGCTGCGGGCTCACGCCATGCTCTTCACACTCGATGAAGTGCAATCTTCCTACGGTCGCACGGGCAAATTCTGGGCGATGGAATGGGAAGGGTTGACTCCCGATCTGGTGAGCATTGGCAAAGGACTCGGCAGCGGCATTCCGGCCTCCGCGATTGCGGCGCGTAGCGAGGTGATTGGCGTGCTCGGCCCGGGCGAAATGAGCAGTACCATGGGTGGCAATCCGCTGGCGAGTGCCGCCGTGAGCGTGGTCGTGGATATCATGAAGCGTGACCATCCTGAGCAGAACGCCTTGCGCATCGGAGCTTTGATGAAGAAACGCCTCCAGGAGATGCAAGAGAAATCCCCCTACGTGGGCGACGTGCGTGGTATGGGACTGGTGATGGGGGTGGAGCTGGTGAAAGACAAGAAAACCAAAGAACCGGCGCCGGACCTGACGCATAAGCTCATTGATGTGGCCGCTGAAAACGGCTTGCTCATGGGTTCGGTCGGTGTCTTTGGCAATGTGCTTCGGGTGGCGCCGCCCTTGGTGATCACGGAGGCCGAAGCCCACGAGAGCCTCGATATCTTTGAGAAGGCACTCGCAATGTTATGAACAAGGTCTCTTTGCAAGAAATTCGGCGGCACGTCGACGCCGCGCAGGCAGAAACGGCAAAGTTTCTCTGCGACTTGATCCGCTTCCCTTCGCTGCCCGGCCAGGAACAGGGCGCCGTGGATTGCGCCGCGGCGCGTTTCGCGGAGGTGGCGGAGGTGGAGCGCGTGCCGCTTTCCAACACCCTACGCGAGGACGAGGACTACAGCGATCCCATCGGCGGAATCGAGTATGGAGGGCGGTCAAACCTGCGCTTGCGCGTTCCCGGAACCGGCGGGGGGCGCTCGCTGCTCTTCAACACGCATCTCGATGTGGTGCCGGCCTCGCAAGGACAAATCGGCGCCTTCGAACCGCGCCGGGAAGGCAACAAGATCTTCGGCCGTGGCGCCTGCGACGCCAAAGGACAAGCCGCCACGATTTTCAACGCGCTGCTGGCCGCAAAGCGCGTGGGGTTGAAGCTGCGCGGTGATGTCATCGTGCACCTCGTGGTGGAAGAGGAAGTGGGTGGCAACGGTACGCTGGCCATGACGCGCCGCGGCGAGAAGGCGGACGCCTGCGTGGTGATGGAGCCCACCGAGCAACGGATTCTCACTTCCGTGCGTGGCGCGGTGTGGTTCCGGGTGATCTGCACCGGCAGGCCGGGCCACTCCGGACGCAGTGGTGACACGGTCAGCGCCCTTCGCATGGCCATCCGCGCCGTGGAAATCCTCGAGCAGTTCCATGCGCGCCTGCTGGCCTCCTCCCGCGGCATCCCGCTTTTCGACAAGTTCCCAAATCCCATGCCCATCACCTTCGGCAAACTCACGGCGGGTGACTGGCCGGCCATGGCGCCGGCCAGCGCCACGCTCGAGGGCGTGCTGGGCTTTTTACCGAACAAGACCCGTTACGAGGTGATGGAGGAGGTGCGGCAGGCCCTGGCCGAAGGCGGAGACGCCTGGTTCCGTGAAAATTTTATGCTGGAGTTCATGTACCGGCACGATGCGCACGTCCTCGACCCCGCGCATCCCTTGGCCACGGGCCTTCAGGCCTGCTGCCGGGAAGCCGGAGGTCAGGGGGAAGTGAGCGCCATGACGGCTTCGTGTGATTCCTGGTTGTATAACAACCAACTTAAGATACCCTCGCTGGTGTTTGGCCCAGGCAGCCTGCTTTTCGCCCACACCACGGACGAGCAGATCGGCTCGGAGGAGATTAGCCAGGCGGCCACCATCCTGGTGCGCTTCCTGGCAGATTGGTGCGGTTGATGCGGATGATGCGAGCTTTGGTGAAGACCCAAAAAGGTCCCGGATTCATTGAAATCCGTGACGTCCCCGAGCCCTCGCTCGGAGCGGGCGAAGTCCTGATTGAGGTGAAGGCTTGCGGGATTTGCGGCACGGATATCCACGTGTGGCACGACCAATTTCCCTATTGGCCGCCAGTGGTGATGGGGCACGAGTTTTCCGGCCAGATCGTTGCCGCCGGCCCGGAGGCCACGCTGTTCAAGGTGGGTGAGCGGGTGGTGGGAGAGCCGCACACGCGCGCCTGCGGCCACTGCTACCTGTGTCGTACCGGTAATATCCAAATCTGCCCGTTGAAGCGCTCGCCGGGCTGGGGAATTGACGGGGCATTCACGAAGTATTTGAAGATGCCGGAGCGCCTTCTGCACCGCATCCCGGACTCCATGAGTTACGAGTTAGCCGCGCTGGTGGAACCCACGGCCAACACGGTGCACGACATTGTGGAGCGGGCGAGAGTCGACGCGGGTGACCTGGTCGTGGTGCTCGGCCCCGGCCCCATCGGTTTGTTGGCGGCCTTGACCGCGAGGGCCGCCGGCGCTCGCGAAGTCGTCGTGGTGGGAGCTCCCGCGGATGAGGCCTTCCGCTTGAAGAAGGCGCGGGAACTGGGTTTCGAGTACGTGCTCAACGGAGCGAAGGTGAATCCCTCGGACGTGGTCCGCGATCTCTCCGGAGGCTTGGGAGCCGATCTGGCCGTCGACTGTAGCGGCTCCGCCGGAGCGATTGCCTCGGCCATCGACCTGATCCGCAAGCGGGGCCGCCTTTGTGCGATCGGCTTGACCGGCAAGGACACCATTCCTTTCCCTTGGGATAAGGCGGCATTCAAAGTCTGCGACGTGATCTTCAACCTCTCGACCAGTTATACGAGCTGGGACCGCACGATTCACCTGATTGCCAGCGGCCAGTTGCCGGCCGGGGGAGTCATCACCAACCGCCTCCCTTTGTCGGCATGGCACGACGCTTTCGAAGGCATCGAAGCGCAGAAAGAACTAAAGGTACTTCTGGTTCCCGAGTGAGGAAACGATGACGAATGATTCGCGTCTGGGTTTCGGATTGGTGGGCACGGGACTGATCGCGCCGTTCCACGCCAAAGCCCTACGCGCTTCCCGGCTGACCCGCCTGGTGGCGGCAATGGATACGGACGCCACGAGGCTGGGAAAATTCACCGCGGAGTTCGGCTGCAAAGGTTACTCCACGCTGAGCGAGATGCTGAAGGATCCGGAAGTCCAGGTGGTCAACATTCTCACGCCCAACCATCTGCACACGGAGGCCGTCATGGAGGCGGCGAGCGCGGGCAAGCACCTGCTGGTGGAGAAACCTCCGGCCATGTCGTTGCACGAGATGGATAAGATGCAGGAGGTTTGCGCGGCGGCAAACGTCAGGATCGGAATTATCCTCCAGTGCCGGACGCGCCAGGCCGTCCAGGCGATTCGCCGCGCCATTCAGGAAGGCCGCTTCGGAAAGATCTTGCACGCCGATGCCATCATGAAGTGGTTCCGGGCGACGGAATATTACCGCATGGACGCTTGGCGCTCCTCGCGCCGCTCGGGTGCGGGAGTGACCATACAGCAGGCGTTCCACTACATCGACCTGTTGCAGTACCTGGTAGGCCCCGTGAAGCGTGTGCATGCACAGATGACCAACCTCGCACACCCCGGCCTCGCCCTGGAGGACACCACGCTGGGTTTTGTGACTTATCAAAGGGGCGGGCAGGGTGTGGTGGAAGCCTCCACGGCTCTGTGGCCGGGGACCGACGTGCGCATCGAAGTGAACGGAGAAAACGGCACGGCCATCATGATTGGCGAGCGTATTGATACCTGGAAGTTCAGGGACGAGCGGCCGGAAGACCAGGAAATCCGCCACTATGGAAGCGCTGCGGTCGCGACCGGAGCGACGGGCGCGGCGGACTTGGGCTTCCTCGATCATCAGTCGGTGATTGAGGACATGGCGCGCGCCATACAAGAGCGCCGTGACCCCATGATCACTCTTGCCAGCGTTCGTCCCACGCTCGAGTGGGCGCTCGCCATGTACCAGTCGGCTAAGCTGAACGCGCCGGTGGATCTGCCCCTTACCGATGAAGAGGCGGTGTGGTAAGAGCGCGAAGGCTTCTCCTCGTAGGATCCAGATATTGGTTCGCTTTGGAGCGCAGGGTTCACTTGGGTTTCGGCGGGTCGATTTGCTACAATCGTTGCTTCACACCATCAGGGCGCCAGACAATTCATGAACCGGGAGGCGAGATGAAAATCGAACCGTTGGAAAAGGAACACGCGGCGGAAGCAGTACGTCCCATTTACGAAGGCTTGGAAAAGAAGTCCGGGCGCGTTATCAACATGTTCAAGGTGATGGCGCACAAGCCCAACGTTTTGGGGCCCTTTCTGGAATTCTACAAGCAGGTTTGGGCGCCGGGGGCGCTCGACCCGAAAATCAAGGAGCTGGCTTACCTGCGCACCTCGCTGATGAACGGGTGTACGTATTGAAGCCGCGCTCATACCGCTTCGGCGAAGCGGCACGGCGTGACCGATGAACAAGTCCAAGCCTTGAAGGAACCCGGGGGGTCCAGCCGGGATATTTTCACTGAGGAAGAGCGCGCGGCGATCCATTTCGCCGAGGAGCTCACGGCATGGCCGGCGGCGATTCAGCCCGCCGACCTGGAAACCCTGGGCAAGTTCTTCAACACCGAACAAATCGAGGAGTTGGTGCTCACCATCGCCACCGCCAACCTCACCAATCGCTTCAACGAAGGCATGAAAACGCCCGTGGATGTGTAGATGATGAGCGGTGGGCAGTAGACAGAAGGCAGTAGGCAGAAAGCGGTAGGCGGAGAGCTTTCCCTCGCCGGGTATTCACGCGTATCTGGACGTTGTCATCTTAAGAACCTCGGAGGAATCCGGCGGGGGGGCGCCGGATACCTCCGCACTGCCTGCTCTATCTTGAAGGCGCAAACCTGCCCGCCAGATGGCGGGCTGGCGGCTGGAATGGCAATTGCGGCTGCGCACGAGTCGGAGGGTGTATAGTGCTGGGGTTCGAGATGCCAAAATGGAAATCCTGGCTCATATAGTTTTGAAAACTCTGTTGCCGCGTGGTTCGGAGTTTTGCCTTGGGCATAGAAACCGAAACCTTGCCAGGTCCTTCTTCGTTTTTTAGGCGGGTGGCGGGCACTTTCGCCTCGCCGGCGCCAACCTTTGAAAACATCGCGCGCCATCCCCGATTCTTCGCGCCCTTCCTCGCCACGCTGATGCTGTTTGCAGGATTCTGGGGCGTGGTGTACCTGAAAGTGGGATTGTCGGGAATGGCTGTCGCCGTGGTGCAGTACCTTCGTCGCGGAACGCTGGTGACGCAGGACGAAATCGACTTTACGCTTCAGTTTTCGCGCGCGGTGGCCCCGGCAGTCTTGATCGGGGGCGCGAGCGCGGTATTGATCCACTTGCTCATCATTTCCTGGCTGGGAGCTCGCATCACTGATTTATTTTTCCGCCCCGGGCTGAGGCTGCGCGTGGCGATGAGCCTGGCATGCTGGGCATATCTGGCGAAGACCATCGCGCAGATTATTCTCGGCATACCGCTCGTGCTTTTTGGCGACGTCCACGGCCTGAACTTCGGAAATCTGCTTCCGACGAACATCGCGTTCTTTCTGGAACCCAAAGACGTATCGCGGGTTGTTTACGCGCTCCTGCAATCGCTGGACTTTGTCCAGCTATGGTATTTCGGTTTGTTGGGAATCGGCTTCTCGACACGTTCTGACGACCCGGCGGCGTCGCGCGTACTGGCGGCAAGCCTCGCGGCACTATGGATTGGATGGAATGTGTTCTTTGCCGCCTTCAGGGACTTACTCTTGGGGTCTTAGGGGACGGGGACAGTGTCTATCCCTGGGTTCCCCCTATGGGAAGAGATATAGCCGGGACCTGCGATGAAGCTAGTTGGCCCGCTTGCGACTCGCTCGCCGGGGCTTCGACTGGCTCTTGCCCATGAGATTGAGCGCTACTGCCGCGCGGATGAGATCCTTCAAAGCCGCCGCATCGACCTTGTCGCCTTCGTGGATGTCGATGGCGCGCCGGACATTCCCCTCGAGGCTGGAGTTGAATAGACCGGAAGGGTCCTCGAGCGCAGCTCCCTTGGCAAATGTCATCTTGACGACGTCCTTGTACGTCTCTCCCGTACAGACGATGCCGCCGTGGGAAAAGACGGGTGTTCCGGGGTTCGTGGGTTTCACCCACTTCCACTCTTCGACGATCTCTGGGTCTGCCGCGTGTATGATTTCGCGCACTTTCGCCAGCGTCTTCCCGCGCCAATCCCCAAGTTCCTTGATCTTCTCGTCGATGAATGCCGAGGCGGATTCTTCGGGCCTTTTCATGTGCACCTCCAACTCTCACACCTAATTTAGCTGCGCTCAGCGTAACCTGCAACCTCCGCAAGTGGAAGCCTCTTGTGGTTTGATAGCAGTTCGGAAAGATGGCGGCAACCCGCGTGCGGGCTTAATAGGGATGATGGGAATAATGTTGATGCAAGTCACAACCGACTCCTACCCAAAATAAGACTTGACGAAATATGGTAAATTTACCATATTTATGAGATGATTTTGAAGAAATCTGCACCCCCGGAGAGCAGCGCCACTGACGCGGCCAATTCGCCGACCCAGCCTCGATTGTCGGGCAGGGTCATCATCTGGATGGGCAGCAGCAAAGAGGACATATCGGCTCTGCCCAGCCCTGTGAAAGCCTCTTTCGGCCACCGGCTGCGGCAGTTACAGGACGGAAAGACCCCGCTGGACATGAAGCCACTTCCGCAATTCGGAGCGGGAGTCTTTGAGCTTCGCGAGCGCTTTGATCGCAACGCCTATCGGCTAATGTATGTGGTGAGCCTCAGGAAGGCCCTTTATGTTCTTCATGCCTTCATGAAAAAATCGAAATCGGGAATCGGGCTTTCCAAACCCGATGCGGAATTGATCCACGTGCGATTGCAGTCGGCACGCGCACTGGACAGGGAGGACTGAAAAATGGTCGAGACATTCCACAAGAGCAGCGGGAACGTGTTTGAAGATATCGGCTTTACGCCCGCCGAGGCAGCGGAACTGACTGCGAAGAGCATGCTCATCACCGCTATTGCAGAGACTATCGGAAAGCGCAAACTCACCCAGAAGGAGGCCGCGCAACGTTGCGGCACCGACCAGCCTACGCTTTCCAAAGTCCTTCGTGGCCGTATGGAGAGCGTGACTATCGACCGGCTCACTGCCTGGCTTACGGCGCTTGGTCGCACTGTCGAAATCCATGTTCGCCCTTACGACGCCAAAGCAAAAACCGGGCACCTCGTCGCCGCGCCTTAGCGGAAGCGCGGGCGGTCCGGGGCTAAGGGGACTGGCACGCATGTCCTTCGTCGACGCCTTGCTGCACGAGAAATAGCCTTGCCGCTTACTGCCGTTTTCGACACCAACATCCTGACCTCCTTTTCCTCCCGCGACCGCTACCCTGCTTCGCGGCGAAAACGACCAGCCGATGGGGAGTCAGGGTTTCACCCCCACATCGTCGGCCCAATTGACCGTCTGCCTCACGTCGATATGCTTCGAGCACTCTTCGAGGGTGTGGTCGTTCGTCACCAGCACGGCTCCCACGGCGGCAGCATGGGCGGCAATCAGCAGGTCCATGTTCGCCAGCAGCTTGCCGATTCGTTCCAGCGTGGCGCGGGCCTTCGCGTAGGCCCGCGCCGCGGCGGAGTCCCAGGGCAGGATGTCGATCTTGGACAGGAACAGCTCAACGGCAGCCTCCGTTGCCGCCGAGAGTTTCCCGCGGGCGAGGCCGAAGCGCATCTCCGCCTCGGTCATCACCGAGATGCAGACGTCGTGATCGACGCTCACCCGTGCGAGCTTGCGGCGGGCGTGCCGGGACTGGCCCTTGACGATGTAGCTCACGGTGTTCGTGTCGAGCAGGTAAATCATACCGTCTCTCGCTCCTGGGGCAGGCTCCGGTCGCGGCCGGCGAGAAAGTCCCCGGGCGCGCCGGCACGGTCGAGCGCGGCGAACACTTCTCCCCAGTTCGCAGGCTTGCGGGACAGAATCACGTCTCCGGTGCGCGGGTTACGCTCGATGAAAACTTCCTTGCTGTCGAAGCGAAACGCGGCCGGCAGGCGCACCGCCTGGCTGCGGCCATTGGTAAAAACTTTAGCTTTCTGCCGCACGATCAATCCCTCCTCTCCGAGGATATATACCATGATATACAGCAAGGCTCTGAACGTCAATCCGTGGAAACATGGGTCGCGGTAGCCGCAGACTTTGAAAAGCACAAAGTCTGCGCTTTGTTGGGAATCGGCTTTTCGACGCATTCTGATGACCCGGCGGCGTCGCGCGTACTGGCCGCAAGCCTCGCGGCACTATGGATTGGATGGAATGTGTTCTTTGCCGCCCTCAGGGACTTGCTCTTGGGGTCTTGACCAATGCCCACCAGGTTCTCTCTTAAAGATACAGCGAAAAACCCGACGCCTTACTTAAATCTGTAAACAATTCCCGCGCTGGGGACAATATTGTGGTTGGTCCCCTCCAGGCCGGTGATGGCAGAGGTGCGCGTGGGCTGTCCACTGAGGTAATCCCGGAGTTCCAGCCGCAAGGCGAAGTGCCGTTCCACGACAAGATCGGCACCACCTCCGAAATTCCAGGCGAACTGCCATCCATTGTCGGCATTGAGGAAGCCGGAAACTACCGCGGAGGCGTTCGAGGGGCCGCTGAAGCGGTTGACTCCCAGCCCGCTGGTGACAAACGGCTGCACAGGGGTTTTGGTCCAGAGATAGCGGACGTAATTGCAGGAGACGAAATCCACACGATTGTATCCGGTGACCTCTCCTAGCCCCGCTACCTGGATGGACAAGTGGTTGGGGCTCCAAGAATAGCTCGCTTCCAGGGCGTCATGCCGCGTAAACCGGAAGCGCGCACCGGCAAAAAGTCGCGCCGTCTTGGAGAACGAGCTGGTCACAGTGCCGGAGGGGCAGGGGACACATCCCGTTGGGGTGCAGAGGGCTGGACATGCGACAAATAGCTGGCCGCTGCCACCATTCAGGAAAGATCCGCCGCCTTCGAGGAAGACGTCGAGGCGCGGCGGAGGGTCTTGTGCACAAGCCCAAGGGAAAGTTAAGAGCAGAAGCAAAATCAAGGACAGGATGATTCGAAGGCTTTGCATCGTTCGCGTTTCCGGCGTCGAAGCTCTGGGCAGGGGGTCAACATCGCTCGGGTGTCTTTCCGCCCAACCCGATTGTCTGCGACAGCTGTTGGCTCTTGCGATGCGGTAAGCGTGGGTGGGGATGCCCGTCGCCCCGGTTCCGACAACTTCATGGGGGGTAAGAGGGGCGGTAATTTGAAATTGCTGCCTACTGCCTACTGCCTACTGCCTTCTGCCTTCTGCCTACTGCTCTTGGCAGTTCTTGGCTTGCCCATTGCGTCTGAAGACGCGGTTGGACAGATTGTCCTTCAGCAGCGTCCAGAAGGAAGCGTCGAGGTAGGAGCGGATGGAGACGTAGCATCCGCCGCACTCGTTTTTGGGGACCCATTCCGTCAAGATTTCCTTTTGCGAAGTGTAGGTCTGGTCGAACATCGAACATGCGCGCAGGCCGCCGTTCGGGGTCACCACCATGAAGCGCCGGCCAGCCTGGCAGCCGGGGACGGTTCCGTGCAGGAAGAAATTGTATATGCCCGAGAGCGTCCAGGGAGAATTGGCGATGCGGCCGTTTTGGGCTTGCAGGGTGAGCAGCTCATCGAGCGTGTGGCGCAGCAAGGCCAGGTCGTCCGCCGAGTGGATGTAGTGGTCCATGCTGTGGGTGCGCAAGGGCGTGTAGGCGCTGTAGGAGATGTTGACGCCCCACTGCCTGGCCCGCCCATAAATGCTGCGCAGCGAGGCCAGGTTCTCGCGCGTGATGGCCGTGTTGAGGGCCACGTCGTCAAACCCGTGCGCAGCGAGCGCCGGCACGAGTTTCGCGAGGTGCTCGTAGAGGCCGGGCGATTGGCGGAAAGTGTCGTGGCGCTCATCGGGGAAATCCATCGAAATGGAGAACTGGTTCACGCCCAGCGCTCGCAAGGCGAGATACTTTTCCTCCGTCAACAACCGCCCATTCGTCACCAGGATAGTATAAGGCAGGCCGCTCGGTTCCTTCACGGCCCGCACGATGTCTTCCAGATCCCGGCGCAGGAGGGGCTCGCCGCCGGACAATTGCACCGCCAGGGGCTTGAGCTGCGCGCGCAATCGCCCGTAATCGGCCGCGTGCAACAGGCCCGCCGGCTCCGGTTTGATGCCTCCTTTGTCACAGTGCCAGCAGTCGCACGTGCAGGAATGCGTGACCTCGAAAGAAACCACCAACGGGCGGTCGGTTAGGAAACTCCACGTTCCCCGGGAGATCATGCGGGCGGCACGATTAAAAGGAATGGCTTTCACAGTCAACTCTCCGAAATGAGCTCTTGCGCACGGAGGCCTGGGACGATACGAAGGTCAACGGGACGTTTTTCCCACCCCGGCACGGCCAGGGCGCTGCGAGGTTCCTAGGAGGAACGAGCATACTCTCTCCGCGCACCGGAGACAAGGGCAACGTGAGGAGAATGAGACAAATTGTCCGATGCCTTAGTTGCCATCAATTTTGGTTTGCGTCCGCCAGGAGCCCGAAAACTGAGCCCGAAAACTGGGACATTTCATAATCAACCGGACCGCTCAATAAGAATATCTCCGCCCAGCAAAAAATCCTGCCTAAACGCCCTCGCGGCGCTGAGCGCCCAAAAATTGCAGTTCGAGTTTGATTTTCAGCAATTCAAAACATGCTTGTTGTTTATTTGCACTTCGTCTCTTACCCTTAAGCTCCCTAGTTCTGTCGGCTTAGGCCCGGTTGAACGTGTGGAGCGCATCACGTCAGCGAAGCATAGCTGTATGGGCAAATGCGGACTTTTGCGGGCATCATCGGTTTATCCACAATGGACTTATGACCCCTTTGCCCTAAATGAATTCGGAAAAAATCATGAACCTCGCCTTGCGGCGAAATCTTCGATTCTGGAACACGCGCCTGCGTGAGTGGCGCATGATTGCCAAGGGGCTTGCTTCGAAGCGTCACCCGATCTTGGCGCACTTGATTCCCATCCGCCGGTGCAATCTTTCCTGCACTTACTGCAACGAGTTTGACACTTTCTCCAAGCCCATCGCGCTGGAAGAGATGTTTCGTCGCGTCGATCTCCTGGCCGCGCTCGGCACCACGATCATTACCATCAGCGGAGGCGAGCCGCTGCTGCATCCGCAATTGGAAGAAGTTATCCGGCGTGTTCGGCAGCATGGCAGTCTGGCGGGTTTGATTACCAACGGTTACTTGCTGACGCCGCAACGCATCGAGCACCTGAACCGCGCGGGTCTGGACCACTTGCAGATTTCCATCGACAACGTCCAGCCCGACGAGGTTTCCAAAAAAAGCCTGAAGGTGCTGGACCGCAAGCTCCAGATGCTCGCGCGCTATGCAATCTTTCAGGTGAATATCAACTCGGTATTGGGCAGCCCGGTGCGCCATCCCGATGATGCGCTCACCGTGGCGCGCCGCGCGCTCCAACTGGGCTTTACGAGCACGGTGGGCATCCTGCACGATCACGACGGCCAGCTTCAGCCCCTGGGCGAGCGTCAGCAGGAACTCTTCGCGCAGATCATGGAGATGGGCAAGCGCTCTTACGCACGCTTCCATCAGTTTCAGAAAAACATTTCGCATGGCGTCGCGAACGACTGGCGATGCCGCGCCGGAAGCCGATACCTCTACATTTGCGAAGACGGCCTGGTGCATTATTGCTCGCAGCAACGCGGCTTTCCGGCCATCCCTCTGGAGAAATACACGCCCGAGCACCTTGCCCACGAGTACCATACCCAAAAATCCTGCGCGCCGCATTGCACCATTTCCTGCGTTCAGCAAATCGCCATGATCGACAATTGGCGCTCTCCCCAAACCCGCCCCGCCTTCGTCCCCGTCGAAAACCTGCTCCCGTTCCCAAACCCGCTGGGTGAAAGCTAGAGGGAAGTAGGCAGAAAGCAGAAGGCAGAAGGCAGAATGCCCACGGGCGTAGCGTGCGGTCAGGCGCGGTCTGTGCTACTCCGCTATGCAATCCCTGGTCGACAATGCTGTGTGCCCGGCCTTGACCGTTGCCTTTTGCGCTTTGCCTTTTGATGTGGTTTTGCGTGTTTCGTGAGGGAACGGGCCGCGGAGTAACGCAGACGGCGCGTGAGTCCGCGCTACCACTCGGGCGGTTTGTCTACTGCCTACTGCCTTCTGCTTACTGCCTTCCACCCTTTCCCGATGTACAAGTCACGGCCCTTTACTAGGGCGGCGATTTTGCGGTCGGCGACGGAGCGCTTGAGCATCCAAAATCCGCAGTCGGGATGGACCCATCCCACGCGTCCCGGGCCCAGGACTTTTTCCGCGGTTTCGATGCGGCGAGCAATCTCCTCGGCGGTTTCGACGGGATTGATTTTGACGTCCACGACGCCGATCCCCATCTTGATGCGAGGATTGACATCCTTCAGCGCGTACAGGTCGTCCGCGGGGCGGTGTGCGAGCTCGAGAACCAAATGGTCAGCGTGCAGCGTATTGAAGAACTCGATGAGCGAAGCCCAATGGCCCTTACGGATGGTCTGTCCGCCGTAGTTGCCGAAGCAAAGGTGCACGGCGCGCTGGCCCTTGAACCGGTCGAGAATAATGTTGATCGCCTGGGCGGCCAAAGCGCTGTCCTGGGGAAATTCCACCAGGCTGGCTTCATCCACCTGAAGGCAGGAGCAGGGAAGACCCTCCACCTGCTCGGCCAGGACACGGGCAATCGCCAGGGTCAGGGCTGAAAAGTCGTGATAGTGCTCATCCAACACCAGCCGGGCAAGCATGTAGGGGCTGGTGACGGTAAACTTAAAAGGCCCGCCCGCCACCTCCGCAGCGGTGGAACAGTCGGCCAGAAGATTTAGGGCGCCTCCGTCCAGTTCGCCCGTGACTTTGGCGGCGGGTTGGTTGCGGAAGCCCACCCCCTTCATCCGGAAGTAAGCGTCGCAATCAGCTCGGCCCAAGTGCGCCTGCATGCCCGCCATGGGCCGCACAAAATATTCGATCATGCCGTTGGTGTCGGGGTGGTTGATGTCAAAGCGATAGAGTTCGCCGTCGGTGGGCAGGTCGATGCCCGCCTGCCGCTGAATGTCAAAGACCACGCGGGTCGCATCGAGACGCGCCTGCCGGCTGGGCGCAGTGCTCAGCCAGTCCGGCACCGGGTAAGACCCCACGGTCGTAGTTTGAATCCTTGCGTGTTTGTTGTTCAATAGGTAAGGGCTGCATATTATCACAAGCCTGCTAACTGTGCCCAAGGCGTCAAGCGGGCATACGGTGCGGCGGTGTAAGACGTCGTCTCTGGCCGGCAAAGCGCTTCCAAGCCCTGCGACGGCTGCCGATCGTCAAGCTTTTTCGACCTCGCGCCCAACGCTTTTCTCCTTTCTTTTCATCAACATCGCCAGAGAGCGATTTTAACTCGTTTGGTTTCATCAACATCGCCAGAGACCAGTTTTCGGACATTTTTTCTACATTTGTTTTCAATAACATCGCCAGACTTACCTTCATATTTCCCCCCCGCATTTTTCGCTAGTCTCACATACAGAATGAACTAACCATTTTAGTTTCAATGACATAGAATTTTGCAAGGCTTATAGCATTGATCGCTAACTCCTTTTGTTTGCAGAACATCGCGAGAAGCACATGAATATTCCGCTCCTGGTATTTAATCTTCCGGAGCGTGCTCGCTCCGCGCGGCTTAGCGAGAGCCCGAATCTTCCATTTTCCCCAAAAGCGTCGCGTTGCTGTGGTTGGGCGCAATTTCCGCCGCGAGTTCGAACGGGCAACGGCCCTGTCGGTCTCTGCTTGGGCAGCGCTGGTTTTTTCGTCAGCGACATGCGAACCTCCTTGCGCGCGGGGATGGGGCGGTTGCCATGGTGAGGCATAGGCTCTTGCCAGCCCCGCGGCACAAGGGCAATAGCCTCCATTATACAATTCGTGGGGCACAGATGTCAAGAATTTTATGTATGAAGTGGATAATGATGTCCGAAGAAAAAAATGGACAGTTTGTCCGAACACTTCCCGGACGTCAGCTTGTGCAACGGGCGGTATAGGTGGCGCCCCGATGCATCGGGGGCGCCGCCCGCCATGTAGGGCCCAACAGCGTTCGGTCCAGGGCCGGCACCGCTGGCCCCTACATGTTTGGTTGCGGCTCCGCCGCGCTGCGCTATCAACCTTTTCACCTTGGTAACCGGGAGTCGAGAAATCCCGAGATCTGCTGCGCCGCCGGCGGGTCCAGGTTGGCCAGCACCGCGACGACATAGCCGGACTTGGGGTAGATCCTCAAATCACCGTTCATACCCGGGGCTCCGCCGCTGTGGCCCACGGAGCCGTTTCCGTCCTTGTCCCGCGCATCTTCAAAGCCATACGCATATCGGCTGCCGGGTCCGCCTTCGTCCACTTTCCCGGTGATCAGTAACTCCGTGGAGGCGGCATTGAGCAATTTGTGGCCTAGCAGCGCATTGGCAAACCGCAGCAGATCCCCTACCGTAGAGTAACCGCCACCGGCCGAGGTTCCGCGAAAGGGCAGGGTATCGGTGTTGGGGACCCAATCGCCGTTCCCTCTTGATCGCATGTATCCGATGGAACGGCCGGGGACCACTTGATCCTCCGGCCGCGATCCGCTCAAGGTCATCCCGGCAGGTTTGTAAATGTGATTTTGCACGTAATCATAGTAACTCTGGCCGGTCACTCTCTCGATCACAACTCCGAGCAGCACCATGCCGTAATTGCTATATCTCCAACTGCTGCCAGGCTCAAACAGCGGGCCGCGCTTGCCGTACAGCGCGACATAATCATTGAGCGTGCGGAGTTCCTTGCGATGCGCGTTAAACTCCGGGCCAAAAATGTCGCCCGCACCTCCGGTGTGCGTCAGCAACTGATGAATCGTGACCTTCGCGGCGATGTCCTGATTGGGATAATCGGTGATGTACTTTCCGAGGGGATCGGTGAGCTTGATCTTACCGGCTTCGACCAGTTGCAGGACCGCAATCGCGGTAAACATTTTATTCATCGACCCGATACGAAAGCGCGTGTCGAGCGCATTGGGAATCTTCTTTTCGCGGTCCGCCAATCCATAGGCGCCGCGGAAAAGCACCTCTCCTTTCTTCGCGAGAAGCACCGTGCCGGCAAACCGGTCCGCGGCGGTATTCTTTTCCACCAGCGCCTTCGCGGCCGCGACGGCCTCGCTCTCGGTGAGCCGTGGAATGGGAAATGCGGCCGGGCGAGGGATGGCCAGAAGACTCATCGAGACAATCTGGTACGGCTCGACGGTCTCCACTTCCAGTGTGAAGCGGGCGAACTGATCCGAATCGCGCTCCTGAACCAGTCCACTGACCCGCGTGGCTGAGCCCTCCTCCAGCTTCCGGAAGTCAAATCCGCCGGTGCGGGAGCGGAAGTTCATTTCCTGATCCAGGTTGGATACTCGAGAGGTGAAGTTGTCCTCCAGAAAGTGCTGATACTGAGTCCGATCACCGCTGTTAAAGGCGGCGAGCCAGGCGGAGAACTGGCGAAAGGAGGGTTGCGCCCGGGCTGCTGCAGCTTCGGCTTCCGTCATTTCCCGCGGCGGGTTATTGCTGGGCTGCGAAGCCGGCTGGAGCAAGATCGATTGGATCGTGTGTGGCTCCGCCGCCTCCACTTCCACGATGATCCGGAAGCGCTGCCCGCCGACATGCGCTCGTGCGAGCGCGACGAATCGGACATCCGTCGACTCCTCTACTTTCTGGAAATCGAAGCCGCCAAACTGATTCCGGATCTGAATGGTCTGCTCGAGGAAGTCCGGGGACGTGCCGGGGGGCATGTCTTTCTCTACGAAGGCCTGAATGGCGGCCCGATCGCCGGTGTTGAACGCCGCCAGCCATGCCTGGAGTTGCTTGGCGGCAGGCGTATTCGGAAACGCGAAAGGAGCTTGCGCTGGGGGCGCCTGGGCCGCGAGCCGCGACGCGTTCGAGACAGCAAAGCTTATGGGGATCGCTGTTCCCACTATTAACATCAACGCCGCAAGCGAGTGCTTGGTAGCGGAACAGCTTGGTGTAGAGGCGGCTTTACGCCGCCATTGGCGAGGTAAACTCGCCGCTACGGAATCAGACCGAACCATCACCGAGTGGTTCAATGCTTGACGGTTCGTTGCCGAAGCACTTCTCATGCGTAACTCCGTTTCCCTTGGAGTTCCTGGTTGATCCGGCTGCGGTCACCGCTCTTGAACGTTTGCCGCCACCCCCTGCTGCGGCATCAAAACCGGAGTCAGGGACTTCTGCCAACATTGTTGCACGAATTCGGCGGCCTCGCGGCACGCTGCGGTGGCTTCGGGCAGGATTCCGTAGAGGATATGCCAGCCGTGGGGTTGGCCGGCATAGATGGAGAGACGGCTGGGTACGCCGGCGGCCTGGGCGTGCTGGTGCATGCGGCGCGCGTCGTCGAGCAGCAATTCACTGCCGCTCGCTTGCAGCAGAATGTGCGGAAAGCCCGAGAGGTCGGCGTAGATCGGGGATGCCAGCGGCGTCCGGGCCGGCTGGCCGGCCAGATACAGCGCGGCGAGTGCCGGCAGATTCTGCGCGCACATCACGCAGGTCGCTTGGTTCTTTACGACCGACTCACCTGTCCCCTCCATGTCGGTCCATGGCGACATGGCCAGCACACCGGCGGGGAACGGCGCGCCGTCGCGTCGCAGGGCGAGCAGCAGGGCGAAAGCCAAACCTCCTCCTGCCGACTCACCCGCCACCACAATCTCGTGCGGACTCACACCATTCTTCAGCAGCCATCGGTAGCCCGCCACGGCATCCTCAATCGCCGCCGGAAATGGGTGCTCCGGAGCGAGGCGGTAATCCAACGAAAAAACGCGCGCCCCCAGCAGCCGGCAGAGGCGGACGGAAATCCCCCGCAAAAGCGCCGCCGAGCCCGATATGTAACCGCCCCCGTGCAGGTAGAGCAGTACGCCTGGGGAGCGAACCGCGCGGGGAACCAGCCACTCGCCGCGAACTGATCCCTCCCGCACGCGTTGAACGGTCACCCGGAGCCCCAGCCATGCCGACCAGGGCCACTGCGCCTTCAGGATACGCCGCACCCAGCGCACGGCGGTGGTGGGGGAGCCCCACACTCGATGTTTTAAGATGAGTCTCGCGGCAAAGCAGACGACTCGCGATTGCCAACTCGGCGTCATACCCGAATGATAACCGAGCGAAGAAACAAATCAACCACGACTTTCCAGGCGGGTCGTCGTAGGGGCAGGCCTCGTGCCTGCCCCGGGGGTCGATTCGGCCCATTGCTGGGCACCCACGAGGGGTGCCCCTACGCCCGCCGTCCTAATTCTCCGAAGGCTTCTCGATATGATCGATGACGATGACATCCACCGGTGCCTTGGTTGATTCCAGCTTGAGCCCGAGTTGTTCCTGAAGCGCGGTAAAAAATGACGGTCCGAAAGAGTCGAGAGGCGCGGCGTCGGGCCCCTGAACGCCTCCAACGGGCTCCCGTGGCATACCCGAGATGGTTTGGTCTTTTCTCCACTGGACCGTAAAATCATAATTGCCCTTGAGCCCTGTTTGGTCGATGACCATGCGGCCCATTTGGTTCGACATTACCGCCACCAGGGTCGCCATCGGGGAATTTCGGAGCGTAAACTGGCCCGGTCCCCACGGCAAATCAGGGCCTTTGTAGTCCGGTTTCGCCTCATGAAATTTAGGGCCACCCTTGGCAACTACCAGCGCGTAAACAGGGAGTTCTTTGGTCTGGTGGCTCACCTTCAGACCGAACCGCTCGGCGAGCAGTGACTGGAGCAACAACGCCTGCTTCTCCCCCACCTTCTCAGGTGGAAAGTTTCGCAGTTCTTCGGCCATTCCATCCGACTCTTTTGCTTGAATATCGTATCTTTCCGAGGTGATCCAGCTTGGTCCTCCGAAAATCTTAAGTGGGTACACATTATACGCAAGCGCGATGACGAGGTTGATCGTCGCCGCTCTAGCGGTGAACCTGCCGGGATGAAAAAGCGCCCCTGCGCGTAAATCTCCGGAGCGATTCAGCCGAATGGAAGTAACCTCGAAGGTAGGCATAGGAGCCCCGGCGGCCTGCGCCGACTGGGCACGCCCTTGCGGGGTGGTGGCAAGAGCCAGCGCGGCAACGAGCAGCGTCAACTGCCATAAGTGATTGCCCAGTGCAGATGCGATGGCCGCCCATATTGCAGAGTATGGTTTCGGGAACATGACTTGTCCTTTCTTTGCTCGAGATCTTTTTTGCTTATTAAAGAGCGACGAGGGTCGAAATCAATTCGGATTGCCAGGGCTCCTCCCTTTGCGACTTTGCGCCTTTGCGTGAAATTGTTTCCGTACACCTTTAAAGGCAAAACAACCTCACGCAAAGGCGCGAAGGCGCAAAGGGAGCTACAACCGGCCGTCGCCCGCGCTACTTGCAAATCACCACGAGCATGCGCACGTCTCGTTTCGGGTATGGGGAGTACCAGAATTTCTGAGTGCAGTCGGAACCGCCGGCAAGATGGATCGTGGTCAAATATTCCTGGAGAGGAGCGGCAGGGCTGCCTCCTATGTATCTCCCCCACCCGTCCAGACCCGGGGGAATCTTGAGGGGAGCGATGGTGACGGGGGAGTTGCCCAGCCAGCGCCGCGTATCTCCCGAGAGGGGAGAAGCCTTGGCCAGATCCTCCACGGTGACTTGCAGCGGATGTGCTGCATCCAGCTTCGCCACATCGGGATAGATTTTCTCGATGGCTTGGAGGGTTTCAAACTGCGCTCTCCAAAGCTGGTTCCAGGCGCGGAATATGAAGGTATCGAGGGCCGTCAAAGGAAAACTGCAAAAGAACAGCAGCATGGCCAAAGGCAGCAGATTTCGGACTACAGACAGAGTGTTACCCTGGAGCTGTGCCCGAAACAGCCTGTAACTTTGGACGACCGCCAAGACTAATGTCGGGACATAGACGAACACCAGCTTAGACGTGAGGTATTGATGCGACCACATACCAAAGACGAGCCATCTGAGAACCTCGGAGGTTTGGAACCTCGAAACAACCGCGTTGGTGAACTTGAAATCTGCGAAGAGATCGTACCTCGAAACAACCAGGTCGGCGAGTTCGCGCCCACCCCGCTCGCCGAATTGATTGGCGAGACCAAGGACGATCAGCAGCGGCATGACCCACACTACCGCGCGCATCGTCCCGTTGAGCGCGCACGCGCACCAGAATGCGGCAAAGGTCAGCAGTAGCACCACGAGGAGCCACCTCATTCCGAAATTCATATCCACAAGTATGTGGGAGGATGCCAATAGAGAGCTACGAGCGATCAGCACCGGGATGAGCCCCGCGCCCACGACCCCCGCGAACAGAGCCACGTAAAGCTTGACGCGCCACTGGAGAACGGCGGACATCGGCAAGGTCAGGTGCCAGGAATGTGTTCCCGACGTACTTTCCTCCCCCATCGACAGGCTTCCGGCAAGAATCGCTATCAAGAGAGTGCTGCCCACGCCCATAATGATCACTACGGTTTCGAATTTCCTGGAATATCCTCGCTCGTACAGCACCCCGAACAGGGTCAGGCAAGCCCAGCCCAGGGCCGCCAGCAAGCTGATCAGCCAGACCGGCCGCAGCAAACGAAGCTCCTTGCGGATCAAGTTGAGAAGCGCTCCGGTGGGTCGGCTGCGCAACCAACCGGCCAAGGCTCCCGGCATCACGTCCGGACCGGCCATCAGCAGATCATCGCCAGCCATGCCTCCCGTCGCCTGAAAGCGCGCCAGGGTCCGCCCGCCCAGCCAAAGCATGACCCCCGCGTAACAGAAGATGGCGACGGTCGGAAGAACGATCATGTTTACCGGCGAGAGATATCCCTTGGCGCGAAGCCAGTCGGCCAGGTTCGACCAGGGAACAACAATGAAGATGGAAGCTTGGATCCCAATATTCAAGGCAACACCGCCCACCATGGATCTTGTGAAAAGCGTCCAAAACGTTGCCGAAGCAACGATGGCGACGATCCACGCTCCGGCAAAGGTCAATTCCTGCCGGCCGGGATGAAATGAGCTCGCTCGCATGGCCAGGGAGAAAAATAAAATCGACGAAACGACCGCAACCACGGTAACGCTCAACTTCTCGCCCCAGATTTCCATCCGCCCGACGGGTTGAGAAAGCAGCAGGGAAAGCGTTCGGTGTTGGAATTCGTCGCCCAGCGAGAGAGTCGCGAGCAGCGGGACGACAAAGAACCCCACCAGATAGACCAGCGTGGCCCAATCAAGTGGGTGAACGAGCGGCACCGCGCCCGCCAAGGCCACGGCGCACCAGGGCACCAATAGCGGGCGTGCTTCCTTGAGGATTCTCGTGGTGTGGGCAGTCATGCTCGTCTCCTGGCGACGAAATTCGAAACTCGAAATTCGAAACTAGAAAATCGAAGCTTGCAGGCCGGACGCCGAATTTCGAGTTTCCAGTTTCGAGTTTCTGTCTTTGCTACGCTTTCAAGGTCGCGACGAAGATTTCCTCGAGCGTCAGCGACTCCGTCGAGAGCGATTCCGGATTGTGCTGCCGCAGGCGCTTCATCAATTCCGCGCCCGCGCCATTGACGATCAACTCCAGTTCACGCCCGTCGCGGCGCACGCGCAACGCCGCTGTGAGGTCGAGTTCCGGCGGTGATTCAGCAAAGCGCGCGCGGATTTTCTGAAAACGCTCGCGGGCCAGGTCGGCGTCGAGGGTCAGCACGGCGCGGCCGCGATCGATGAGCGTGAACTCGTCAATCAATCCCTCGAATTCGGTGATGAGGTGGGTGGAAACCAGAATCGTGCGCTGGCCCGGAATGCCTTGCTGGTACGCGCCGATCACCGCCTCGATGAACTCGCGGCGCACGATGGGGTCCAAGCCCGAGGTCGGCTCATCGAGCACCAGCAAGTCCGTCTCCGGGCAGACCGCGGCGATCAACGCCACCTGGGTGCGCTGGCCCTTGGAGAGACTTCCGGTGCGCTGCGCCGGATCGAGCCGGAAACGCTCAAACAACTCCTGCTCAACCTTGCGGTTCCAATTCGCGCGAAACGAAGCGAGATAATCCAAGGTCTCGCGAACGCTCATCCAGGGATAGAAGGCCACCTGGTCCGGCACGTAAGAGAGCAGGCGCTTTACCTCCACTTCGTGCTTCGCCGGATCGAGACCGAAAACACGCACCTGGCCGCGCTGCGGGCGGAGCAGATTGAGCAGGCATTTCATGGTGGTCGTCTTGCCCGCCCCGTTGCGGCCGAAGAGTCCGTAACAGCGGCCGGGCTGCACGGTCAGGCTCAAGTCATGGACCGCCTCCGCGCGCCCGTAGGCGTACGTGAGGTTTTCGATTTTGATAGCGGGAGTAGGAGCGTTCATGGTCAATCCTCCTTATGTTCTTCATGGGCGCGGCGTTTGGCTTCGAGCACATCCATTCGTTCACGAATCAAGGCGAGGAATTCATCGCGGGGCACCTGCAAATGGTGCGCTTGCACGATGGCCTGGTCGACTTCCTCGATCAGCAGCTTGCGCCGGACTTCCTTGCGCAAGGCCGAATGATTTTCTTTCAGGAAACAACCCCGGCCCGGCAGCGTCTCGATGACGCCCAGGCTTTCCAATTCGGAATAAGCTTTGGCGACGGTGTTGCGGTTGACGCGCAGCTCCTCCGACAGCGGACGGATGGAGGGGAGCGCCTCGCCGGGCCGCAGCGCCCCCGAAGCGGCGGCGGCCTTGATCTGATCCACGATCTGGAGATAGATCGGCATGCCGGACTTGAAATTTATTTGGAGTATCATGTGCGGCTCCCTGTCATAGGACAGTATGACAGATAGCCGGCCGATGTCAAGAAGAATTTTCGGGGGGCCTGCGGTGATGAAATTACCTTGACCACGGGGCTGCCAAATCCCCCATAGTTCAATTGTGGCTCCGCGTAGTAAACTGTCTTCCTCGATTGGGCGCCGAGCGGGTGGCGGAAAGCGCGAGCCCCCACGGATTGGGAAGGGTAGCCCCCCGCGGCCTGATCATTCCCCGGCAGCGGTTAAACCAACTGCCCGAAGGTTGCTGGCATCGAAGCATTGAGCCTATTAAACCTGCCGGGCTCAAGGCAGGGGGAGAATCAGGAAGGCCAGCGAAGAGCGGACTCCCGACGAGTGGGAGCAAGCGCCGCCCGGCCCTTCCAAACGCATGGGGAGAGATTCAGGTAGGATCCCCAGGAGGTCCATTCGATCATGATGAAGAAGACAGTGCAGGGGTTGATGGCGCTGGCGGTTTTGCTGTTGAGTACAGGGGCAGCACAAGCCCGGGATCTCTTTCAGAATATGCAGCTTGATGTGTTTGTGCTGGGAGGGGGATCGACCCTTGTCGATGCGCAAAATTGGCAAGCCGCGGGCGTCCAGTACCATTCGCGACTGGACCATGGCACCAAGTTCACCGTGGGCGTCGATGTGCCTTACGGAAAGCTTCTCAGCATTGAGACGGCGTTTTCGTATGGACCGAATAATTTGATTGTGACCAATGAAAACGTGTTTCCGCATGTTGGGGTGCTGTACCAGGCCAACAATTACCTCGGCAGCATGAGCGGCGTGGTCCACGCGCCTTGGACCCTCTTTCACCTGCGGCCTTATGCGGAGGGCGGGGTGGAGTACGACCGGTTCAGCCCCACGCCCGCGGCGATCGCCCTTGCTTACAAGCAAGGATTCGCCTCCGTGAGCACCGCGATAATGAACCACAATGATAAATTCGGTTGTAACTTGGGAGTGGGGCTCGACCGCAAAATTATGAAGCGGCTTACGTTCCGCATTGATCTGCGAGATCACATTACCGGTTCGCCCGCGTTCGGCATTCCCCCCAGGCCGAATGTGAATAGCATCGCGGCTTTTCCGGTTAGCGGGCGCGCCAACAACATTGAATACACGGCGGGAATCGTCATTCACCTGGGAAAGTTGTGAGCCCTTGCGGTTCCACAGGCCGCCCCCGCATATACCTGGAGCTACCTTTGACAAGGTACCCTGGAAATACCACTTGTGATATCCTCAAACATGAATAGCCAAAAGTGGCTGTCCGTAATGTCAGAAGCGGATGTGATAAGGGAGTATTGACAGGACCATGGCAGGCCCCGGCAGGGGCCATCCGTGAGTAGCGGTAGGTTGAAAATGACGCCAGGCGGGGGTGGAAAGACGTAACCCGGGGTGGTTCTCTATCGTCAAAACAAAGTGTTAAAATTGTAAGGTGAAAATCTCAGGGAGCTTCCTGGGAAAAAGAGATGGGAGTGGGGGCAAGCGCCGCCCGACGACGCAGGACTTAAAGTCGCATCCCGAACCATACCACTTACGAGGGCAGAGAACGGCAACCGCCTTGGGATTGAGCCGACGGTGAGGCGCCATCGGCAGCAAGAGAAGCCCTGTCTTACGGAAACGCACTATTTGCGAAGGGTGTTCGCTTTCCTCAAGCAACAGCAGAGGCTAATAGATTATGAATCTGGAAAAACCAGACACGCTGGACCGGCATGAAGTGCAAGGAAGCATGCCGACCTTTCAAATGACAGAGGTCCCCCCTCCCGAAAAGCCCAAGAGATACGGATGGCTGTGGCTGGTCATCTTGGTTTTGGTGGGGTCGGGCGTCTATTACTATTATTTCCGCACTCATGCAAATGCCGCCAAGGCGGCCAGTGATTCTGCCCAATCGCCAGGTGGCAGGGCCGCACGGGGCGCGGGCGCGATTCCCGTGGTTGCCGCACGCGCGCGCAAGGGTGACATCGGCGTCTATTTTACGGGCCTGGGCTCGGTGGTCCCAATTTATACGGTAACCGTCAGGAGTCAAATCTCCGGATATCTGATGCAGGTGTTATATAAGGAAGGCCAAATCATACAAAAAGGCGATCCGCTGTTTGAGATTGACCCACGCCCCTATCAAGTCATGCTGGAGTTGGGCCAAGCGGGATTGGCCAGGGATGAAGCCAACTTGGAGAACGCGAAGGTGGATTTGGCGCGTTACCAGACGCTGGCCCCTCTAAAAGCCATTCCCGAGCAGCAACTGGCGACGCAGGAAGCCTTGGTCAAGCAGGATCAGGGAATCGTACAAACGGATCAAGCACAAATTGACAACGCCAAACTTGATCTCATCTATTGCCATATCACCGCCCCGATTACAGGCCGCGTGGGTTTGCGGCTCATCGATCCGGGAAATTACGTCACGGCGAACGACGCGACCGGATTAGTCGTTATCACCCAAATCCAGCCCATCACCGTCATTTTCACCCTTCCCGAGGACTACCTTCCCACGATCCTCGCCAAGTTGCATGCGGGGGCGCAGTTAAAGGTGGAAGCCTATGATCGGGAAATGAAGAAGCTTGACGAAGGGTGGCTGGCGTCGCTGGATAATCAGATCGACCCGACCACCGGCACCGTCAAATTGCGCGCGAACTTCGACAACCGGGAGGGGAACTTGTTTCCCAACCAGTTTGTCAACGCGCGATTATTGGTGGAAAAAAAGCAAGGCGCAACCCTGATCCCTACGGCTACCGTGCAACGGAACGGGCAGATCACTTATGTTTACCTGGTGAAACCTGATTCCAGTGTGACGGTGAAGAACATCACGATCGATACCACGGAGGGGGAGGATGCGGAAGTCACTTCCGGCTTGGATCCCGGTGATGTCGTAGTGATGACGGGTGTCGACAAGCTTCAAGAGGGAAGTAAAGTCAGAGTAACCAAGCCCGGCGAGAGGAGCACGCGAGGGAGTTCATGAGCCCGTCACGGATCTTTATCATCCGGCCCATAGCAACGTCGTTGCTGATGGCGGCAATCCTCTTGGCGGGCGCAGTGGCGTACAAACAGTTGCCGGTCTCAGCCCTGCCGGAGGTGGATTATCCCACCATCCAGATCATCACTTTTTATCCGGGAGCCAGCCCGGATGTGATGGCTTCATCGGTCACGGCTCCGCTGGAGCGCCAGTTCGGCCAAGTGCCCGGGCTCCAGCAGATGACCTCCACCAGTTCCGACGGCAGCTCCATCATCACTTTGCAATTCAACCTCAGCCTGAATATCGACGTGGCTGAGCAGGAAGTGCAGCAGTCCATCAATGCGGCGGGAACTTACTTGCCTCCCGACCTTCCCACGCCCCCCATTTACAGTAAAAGCAATCCTGCCGACGCTCCAGTTCTAACTCTGGCACTCTCTTCTGACACGCTGCCCTTGCCGAAAGTCGAGGACCTTGCGGACACGCGCCTGGCCCCCAAAATTTCCCAGTTGCCCGGAGTGGGCTTGGTGAGCATCAGCGGCGGCCAGAAACCCGCCGTGCGGATTCGGGCCAATCCTACCTTGATGGCCTCTTACGGCCTCAACCTGGAAGATCTGCGCAATGCTCTCGTGGCCGCCAACGTTAACCAGGCAAAAGGCAACTTTGATGGCCCGCACCAGTCTTATCAAATTGGCGCCAATGACCAGTTGCTCTCCGGCGCTGATTATGCCCCCCTGGTGGTGGCATACCGGAACGGCTCCCCGGTGAAGATGACCGACGTGGCCTCGGTCGAAGACGACGTGGAAAACGTCCGCCAAGCCGCTTGGATGAACGACACTCCCGCCGTCGTCGTGAATATTCAGCGCCAGCCCGGCGCGAACGTTATCGCCGTGGTGGATCGTATCAAGGCCCTTCTGGATCAGCTCAAGAAATCACTGCCGTCCTCCGTCCAGGTCAAGATTCTGACCGACCGGACCACCACCATTCGCGCTTCCGTCGCCGACGTAGAGTTTGAGTTGATGCTCACGGTGGCGCTGGTGGTCATGGTCATTTTTCTCTTCTTGCGCAACTTGGCCGCTACCATCATCCCCAGTGTGGCGGTTCCGCTTTCCCTGGTCGGCACCTTTGGGGTGATGTATCTGCTCGGTTACAGCCTCAATAACTTGAGCTTGATGGCCTTGACCATTTCCACGGGATTCGTCGTGGACGATGCCATCGTAATGATCGAGAACATCACGCGCTACATCGAAGAAGGCGAGCCGCCGCTGGAGGCAGCGCTGAAAGGGTCTGCGCAGATTGGGTTCACCATTGTTTCGCTGACCATTTCTTTGATCGCCGTGCTCATTCCGCTCTTGTTCATGGGCGACATTGTGGGACGGCTTTTCCGCGAGTTCGCTGTCACCCTGGCGGTCACCATCCTGGTTTCCGCCATCGTGTCTTTGACGCTCACGCCCATGATGTGCTCGAAACTGCTCAAGCACTCGCCGGAAGCCGATCAGACCCGATTCTATCGGGTCACCGAGCATGGTTGGAAGGCTATCATTTCCTTTTATGACCGGACGCTCCAGGTGGTCCTTCGGCATCAAACCGCGACTTTGGTGGTTGCCGCCGGGACGCTGGTCCTCACGATTTTGCTCTACATATACATTCCCAAGGGGTTCTTCCCGATTCAAGATACCGGAGTCATTCAAGGTGTATCCGAAGCCTCGCAAACGGTCTCTTTCCGGGAAATGGCCAACGAGCAGCAAGCATTGGGCAAGATCATTTTGAAGGATCCCGCCGTCGAAAGCCTGTCCTCGTTTATCGGCATCGATGGAACCAACGCCACGCTGAACAGTGGGCGCATTCTGATCAACCTGAAGCCCATCGAAGAGCGCAAGATGAGCGCCAGCGATGTCATCCGCCGCTTGCAGCCGGAGCTGGCCCGTGTGCCGGGTATCACCCTGTACATGCAGCCGGTGCAGGATATCAGCGTGGAGGACCGGGTCAGCCGCACGCAGTTCCAGTACACTTTGGAAGATCCCAACGCCGACGAGTTGGACGCTTTTGCGCCCCGCATGCTCGAGAAACTGCAAGAGGAGCCCGAGTTGCGCGATGTGGCAAGTGACCAGCAATCGGGGGGACTGCGCGCCAAGCTGGTCTTTGACCGCAACACGGCTTACCGCCTGGGCATCACGCCTTCCACTATCGATCAAACGCTCTACGACGCTTACGGCCAGCGGGAAGTGTCCACAATCTTTACGCAATTAAACCAGTACCACGTGGTATTGGAAGTGAAGCCCGATTTTCAACAGAATCCCTTGGATCTCCGCGACCTCTTCATTCGCACGAATGCGGCCAGCAGCGCCGCTGGTTCGACAGGATTGGTATCCGGCGGATCGGCTTCCACCCAGTTGTTCGGACCCACAAGCTCCCTGACCGCTGCCAATACCAGCCTCTCGAATTCCACCTCTTCATCCGGCCTGTCCACCACGATCGCTTCGGATAATGCTTTCGGTGGCGGGCAGATTGCGTCCACTTCACAATTCCCCAACGGCGGCCAAGTCCCACTGGCGGCCTTCACGCACGTCGAGGAGATGAACTCTCCCATCACCGTGAACCATCAGGGGCAGTTCCCGGTGGTCACCCTTTCTTTCAATCTGGCTCCCGGCGCTTCGTTGGGGGCTGCGGTGGATGCTGTTAACAAAGTCAAGAGTGAATCCAACATGCCGGCCAGTATTCAGGCGGACTTTCAGGGTACGGCGGCATCCTTCCTGGCCTCGCTCTCCAACGAACCGATCCTGATCCTGGCGGCCCTCATTACGGTCTACATCGTTCTGGGGGTCTTGTATGAGAGCTATATTCACCCCGTCACCATCCTCTCCACGCTGCCTTCTGCGGGTGTGGGCGCCCTGCTGGCGCTCCTGATCTGCCGGACGGATTTCAGCGTGATTGCGCTCATCGGCTTGGTCTTGCTTATCGGCATTGTGAAGAAGAACGGCATTATGATGATCGATTTTGCCTTGGACGCAGAACGGAAGGAAGGGATGACGCCAGTGAACGCCATTTATCAAGCCTGCTTGCTGCGCTTCCGGCCCATCATGATGACCACCATGGCGGCGTTACTGGCCGGCGTGCCTTTGGCGCTAGGCACGGGCATGGGTTCGGAATTGCGACGCCCTTTGGGGATCGCCATGGTCGGCGGGCTCCTCTTAAGCCAGTTGCTGACGCTTTACACGACCCCGGTTATTTATCTTTGGTTTGATCGCTTGGCGTTGCGCTTTTCCCGGCGGCACGAGGGTAGCCGGGGTGCTGAACCGGTCCCGGCGGAATAAGCCATGAACATTTCCGAGCCTTTTATTCGCAGGCCGATTGCTACCACGCTCCTGATCATTGCGGTGTCGCTGGCCGGCGCGGTGGCTTTCCGCCTGCTGCCGGTATCGCCACTGCCTCAGGTGGATTTCCCCACCGTCTCGGTTTCGGCAGGTTTGCCGGGCGCCAGTCCCGAGATCATGGCCTCGTCGGTCGCAACCCCACTGGAGCGCCAGTTTGGACGCATTGCGGCGGTCACCGAGATGACCTCGTCGAGTAACCTCGGGGGGACCAATGTCACCCTGCAATTTGATTTGAACCGGAACATCGACGCCGCCGCGCGCGACACCCAAGCCTCCATCGCCGCAGCTCGTGGTTATCTGCCCACCAACCTGCCCAACAACCCCACGTACCGGAAAGTGAACCCGGCCGATTCTCCCATTTTTATGCTCGACCTCACCTCGGACGTGCTGCCGAAGAGCCGGATTTACGATTATGCCTCCTCCATTCTCGCGCAGAAGTTGTCACAGGTCGCCGGGGTGGGCCAGGCGAGCGTGGGCGGTGGCGCGCTGCCAGGGGTTCGGGTGGAATTGAACCCGAACTTGCTCAACAAATATGGTATTGGCTTGGAGCAGGTGCGGGGTGTGTTGAGTAATGCCAATGCCAACGTACCGAAGGGGCACTTTTCCGATGGTCACCGCATGTGGGAGGTGGGCGCCAACGATCAATTATTCCGCGCGAGAGACTATCGCCCTCTGATCATCGCTTACAAAAAGGGTTCCCCGGTACGCCTCTCGGATGTCGCCGAAGTGCGTGACGCCGCGGAATCAATTCGCGCCTCGGGCTACGCCAACGGCAAGCCTTCGGTGCTGGTCATCCTCTTCCGCCAGCCCAACGCCAATATCATTGACACCGTGGATCGCGTCCGGGCCATGCTGCCCCAGCTCAAAGCGGACATCCCTCCGACGATCGAGATGCGCGTGGGCATGGATCAGACCATGACCATCCGTGCTTCCGTTCACGACGTGGAGCGGACCCTCATCATCTCGGTTATTCTGGTGGTCCTGGTGGTTTTCGTTTTTCTGCGCAACGCGCGGACCACCTTTATTCCCAGCGTGGCTGTTCCTGTGTCCCTGTTGGGAACCTTCGGGGCCATGTACCTGCTGGGCTACAGTCTCGACAATCTTTCCTTGATGGCGCTCTGCGTCTCCACGGGCTTTGTGGTGGATGATGCGATTGTGGTGATTGAAAACATCACCCGCTATCTGGAAAAAGGCATGGCGCCGTTCGCGGCGGCGCTGAAGGGCGCCCAGGAGATTGGCTTTACGGTCGTGACCATGAGCATTTCGCTGGTGGCGGTGTTCATCCCCCTGCTGCTGATGGGGGGAATTGTGGGCCGGCTGTTTCGCGAGTTTGCCGTGACCCTCTCCGTGGCCATCCTTGTTTCCATGGCGGTCTCCCTCACCGCGACGCCCTCCATGTGCGCGCATCTCTTGCGGGAGCACGAATCCCATGGCTGGATGTATCTGACTTCCGAACGCGCCTTCAACGCGGTGGTGAAGTTCTACGGCAGGACTTTGTCCACCGTGCTGCGCTTCCCGGCGATTACCCTGACGGTATTATTGGCGACCATCGCGTTGAACATCTACCTCTACATCCACGTTTCCAAGGGGTTCTTTCCCCAGCAAGATAACGGACGCATTATGGGTTCGATTCAGGCGGACCAGGATACTTCGTTCCAAGCCATGGACGGGATTTTGCGGCAAATGATTGATATTGTGGACGCCGACCCGGCGGTGGATACCGTCAATGGATTCACCGGTGCAGGTGGCGCCCGCGGTGGCGCCATGAACACCGCGCAGATGTTCATCGCGCTCAAACCTCCCGCGGAGAGAAAAATCAACGCCGACCTGGTGATTGCGCGGTTGCGGCCCAAGCTGGGCCGGGTGCCGGGCGCAACGCTCTATCTGCAAGCCTCGCAAGACATCCGCGTGGGCGGCCGCTTCGGCGCCTCCCAGTATCAATTCACCATGCGCGGCGACAATCTGAAAGATTTGCAAACTTACGGCCCCCGCATGTTACGGGAGTTGAGAACCATCCCCCTGATCGCGGACGTGAACTCCGATCAGCAAAACAATGGGCTCCAAGCCTTCGTGAACTATGATCGTGCTACCGCGGCACGCTTCGGCATTTCGCCGCAACTGATTGACAACACCCTTTACGATGCCTTCGGCGAACGCCAGGTCTCAACCATGTACACTCCGCTGAATCAGTATCACGTGATCATGGAGGTGGCCCCCGAATTCTGGCAGAATCCGCTGTTCCTACGGCAAGTCTACGTGCACTCGCCGAGTGGGGGGGAAGTTCCCCTGAGCGCCTTCACGAAAAATGCCCCTATTACCGCGCCGCTTTCGGTGAACCACCAGAGCCTCTCCCCCTCGGTGACCATCTCCTTCAATCTCATGCCGGGCATCGCGCTGGGAGATGCCGCGGACGCCATAACCGAAAAGGCCAGCAAGATTGGTTTGCCCGCGACGATTCGCACCGGTTTCGCCGGAACCGCCCAAGCCTATCAGGATTCGCTGGGCGGTGAGCTCCTGCTGATCCTCGCCGCGTTCATTTCGGTTTACTTGGTGCTCGGGATCCTTTATGAAAGCTACGTTCATCCCGTTACCATTATCTCGACGTTGCCGTCGGCGGGCGTGGGCGCGCTGCTGGCGCTCATGCTCACGCGCACGGACCTCACGGTGATCGCGTTCATCGGAATCATCCTGTTGATCGGGCTGGTGAAAAAGAACGGCATCCTGATGGTCGACTTTGCCATTTCCGCCGAGCGCAACGAAGGCAAGAATTCACGCGACGCCATCTACGAAGCATGCTTGTTGCGGTTCCGACCCATCATGATGACCACCATGGCGGCCATGCTGGGGGCTGTGCCGCTCGCTATCGGCACCGGCACCGGATCGGAGATGCGCCGCCCCCTGGGAATCGCCATCATCGGCGGGCTGGCCGCCAGCCAGTTGCTGACGTTGTACACCACTCCCGTGGTGTACCTCTACTTTGACCGGTTGCAAAATTGGCGGTATCGGGTTCGGAGAACAGGCCCCGCGGGGATCAGGCCCCTGGCCCCGGAGGTCTAGCTCCTAGAAAGCAGTAAGCAGAAGGCGGAAGGGAGTAAGCGGTAGGCAGCAGGTGGAAAGCCGGAGCCAGAAAGGAATAGGTAGATGGAAATATTGGAAGTGCGAAGTCAAAAGTCAAAAGTCAAAAGGCAAAAGTCAAAACCCAGGACCCACGCACTTTTGCCTTTTGCCTTTTGCGCTTTGCCTTTTGACTTTTCTTTTTCCCCACCGCCTACTGCCTTCTGCCTCCTGCTGACTGCTTTCTGCCTCCTGCTGCCTTCCTGCCGGGTGGGACCGAATTACAGCCGCCCGCCCGCCGCCGCGCCAGCGGCTTACAAGGAGCTCCCGCCCCCGAACTCACCGCAGGCGGCAGAATGGGCGCCGGCGCAGCCCAGTGACGCCCTCGCCCGCGGCAAATGGTGGGAAATCTATAACGACCCGGAGCTCAATGCCCTGGAAGAACAGGTGATTCTCTCCAACCAGAATCTCCTGGCGGCAGAGGCGCAGTTCCGCGAGGCTAAATTCGCCGTGAAGGTCGCGCGCTCGAACCTGTACCCCACCGTTTCCGTCGCTCCTTCCATTGTGAACTCGCGTGCGTCAATTACCGGGACGGGCGGTAATCAAGCGTTCACGCCTACTATTCGCACTACCTACGACCTGCCTTTCAGTGTGTCCTACGAACCCGACGTCTGGGGAAATATCCGGCGCAGCGTCCAGGCGAGCGCCGAAGCTGCGCAAGTCAGTGACGCGCAGTTGGAAAACGCGCGGCTGTTATATCAGGCGGAGCTGGCGCAAGATTACTTTGAGTTGCGCGGCACGGATGGCGAAAAAGAATTACTCGACACTACCGTGAAGTCCTACCAGGATTATCTCAAACTCACGCAGGACCGGTTTAATAGTGGTGTCGCGTCGGGCTCGGACGTTGCTCAGGCGCAGACGCAATTGAACACCGCGCGGGCCCAGTTGATCGATTATGATGTGGCGCGCGCCCAGTATGAGCATGCCATTGCCGTCCTGACGGGGAGGGCCCCCGCGGACCTTTCCATTTCTTATAGTCCCATCAAGATCACACCGCCCCCCGTGCCGGTGGGAATACCCTCCAACCTGTTGGAGCGCCGGCCCGACATTGCCGCTGCCGAGCGGCAGATGGCAGCGGCCAACGAGCAGATCGGCATTGCCCAAGCTGCTTTTTACCCTACCATCCCCCTCAGCGGGACGGGCGGCCTTGAAACAGCAGCATTCTTAAGGTGGATGAACTGGCCAAGCCGTTTTTGGTCCGTGGGGCCGGAGTTGGCGGAGACCATCTACGATGCCGGCAAGCGCCGCGCGGCGTTGAACCAGTCAATCGCTGCCTATGACGCCACGGTGGCGAATTATCGCCAATCCGTGCTCACTGCCTTCCAACAAGTCGAGGATAATCTGGCGGCGCTGCGCGTCCTTGAAAAAGAAGCGCAAGCCGAGAACGATGCCGTACAAGCTGCCCAAAGCGCGCTGGATATTTCCACTTACCAGTACAAGGCCGGGACCGTCAACTACCTTACCGTCATCACCGAGCAAGCCATTCTTCTGCAAGACCAGGTGCAAGCCCTGAATATTCTCACTCGCCGCATGAGCTCCAGCGTGCTTCTGATTGAAGCCCTGGGCGGCGGTTGGAATTCCTCAAAACTTCCCGTGGTGAGTGAGTTGAAGAGCGGGAAATAGCGGTGATCATCGGGGAATCTTGGGTTATCCACAATGGCTATCCCGCCCCGCTGTTCCATTGCAGAATTTCATCTGCAATTCCATCCGGCGCGTCTTTCGGAGTGAGATCGCGAAAATTCTGGAAGCGGTGGAAAGTGATGAAGTTGGCATTGTGGAAGGAATTGGCTCCCCCCAAACCATCGTCATAGGCCGTACGCGACAAGGCGATCATGTCGTTCCCATCAAATTGGAAATCCACGTATTGGAACGCGTGGAAATTGACGTCGGGGTGGTGCAGTACGACCGTGCGGATTGTCCAGTGGTAGAGATCGGGTGAGCTGATCATCGCCAGCGTGTTGCGCGTTCGATCAGGGCGTAAGCCCACGTGTCGCTTCGGAACCCAATTGCTGAGGCTCCAATAGAGCTTGCTCGCCCGGTCGTGGTGGACAATGAATTTCTTGCAACCCCCGGGAAAGTTGATGAAGTCTTTCAAGGGATCGAAGCCCAGGACGGTGCCATCTGGGCACGTCCTGCCCACCAGGGCTTTTTCCTGTGGTTCGTCGTAGCTTACACGATACAAGGTTACGGGCAATCCCGCGGGTCCGGTGGTGATCGTTCCTTCGACGAGGCCGTGAAAACCACCTTGCAGGAATGTCGGGTTGGAGACAATAGGCGTAGAGTACGTCCAACTGGAGTCTCTCAGCAGATCGGCCTTGAGCGGGGCCGACATGACGAAAAACCGGAAGGAAGTTCCCCATCCACGCGGGCCCAGGAGATCGAAGACCGATCCGAACCAGAGGCGGCCATTGCAAATGGTGATGCTCCCGGCGTTGCTCTGGACCGGAACATCAGGCCGCAGCAGGCCGTTTTCAGGGTCCGTAGGAGTTGACCAGGTTTGTCCCCAGTCCGCTGATTTCCGTATGAAGAGCCGGCTGTTCCGGGAATTCGTCGATCCGATCAGGTACAAGGCCTGGCGATGAACAAACAGGGTCGACCAGAACGCCGGCTGCACTTTGTCCAAGGGTTGCCACGTCTGGCCGCGATCTTGCGAGATGAACACGCGCGTGACTCCGCTGGTGTGCTCTGTCGAGCCCGGGCCGAATTCATCGCACGTGGCGCAATACCGGCCATCGGGTAGGATGACGAGGCTGGGTGAGGAAAGATAGATACCCGTGCTTGCCGGCGAGTGCGACACCACCACTCCGGGGACTTTGGAGAAATCCTCTTCCACGCTGGGGAGTAGGAAAGCTCGGGTGAGTTTCCCGCCTCCCATCAAGCCTCCGCCCAGCGCGGCAAGTTCCAAGAACCTCCGGCGACTACAATTCATTTCTCCCCCTCTCCGGTCACCGCTCCGGCCGGTTTGCGGCAAGGCCCTGCTTTGGTTAAGACCTGAACCGCAGGAATGAACTCAGTATTCTACAGCCGTTCGAGCCGGTGGCGAAGTCTGGCTCCCCATGTTAGTTTATAGGAAGGGCGCGCCCGCACACGGCACGAGAACAGCGTTGTATCACCCTGGAGATTGTTTCATGCGTGGGACTGTGGATACGCAGATTAGCGACCGCCTTCGAATCCCGTTGATTGCCGCCATCGCGACGTTTGGGCTGCATCTGGTGGGTAATCCGCACTATGGATTCTTCCGCGATGAACTCTATCTCATCATTTGTGGGCGGCACCCGCAATGGGGTTACGTTGACCAGCCCCCGGTGACGCCGCTTCTCGCCGCCGGAACGCAGATATTCGGTCACTCGCTCGTCCTTTTGCGCGCTGTCCCCGCGTTCTTTGCCGCCGCGGCCGTGTACGTTTCTTGTTTGCTTGCCGCAGAGTTGGGAGGAGGCTCCTTCGCCGAGACCCTCGCCGCGCTCGTGGTTTTTTTCGCCCCCGTCCTGATGAACTTCGGGATGAAGGTTTCACCCGACACTCCCGGACTTTGGCTTTGGCCGCTGGCGGCGCTCTATACGTTGCGCTTGGCGAAAGGTGCCGATCCCCGCGGGTGGTTGGCGGTGGGCGCCATCATGGGGATCTGCATTCAGAGCAAATACACCGTGGTGTTCTTCATTGCGGCATTGCTGCTCGGTTTGCTCCTTACACCTGAACGGAGAATTCTCTTCTCGCGATGGTTCCTGGCGGGTTGCGGGGTCTGCGGACTGATGGCGCTGCCGAATTTTCTCTGGCAGGCGTACTACGGGTTTCCCATGCTGGAGATGCTGCGCGCTGGTCAGCACGGCAAGAACCTGATCGTCGGACCCGGGCAATACCTGTTGCAGGAACTCCTCATCACCAACGTGTTTCTCTCTTTGGTGTGGATCATCGGCCTGGTCTGGCTCTTGTGGAACGCCCGTCTGCGTTTCCTGGGTTACACCTACATCATCTTGATTGCCATCATGCTCGTGCTGCATGGAAAACATTACTACCCCGCTGACGTATACCCGTATCTGATGGCGGCGGGGGGCGTAGCGATCGAAGCCTGGACAAATCGATGGAAAGTGCTGCGGCCGGCCGTGGCAGCGGTCGTGATCGCTTTGGGTTTGGTTTTCGTTCCCTTCGCCATGCCGATCTTGCCGGAAGAGAGGGTGGTTTCATACTCACAGGTGATGATGCGCGCGTTGCACATCCAGAGTAAGACGCTGGCCACCGAGCACCAGCGCCTGCCTGCCCTTCCCACCGATTGGGCCGACATGCACGGTTGGCCCGAACTGGCCACGACCGTCGCGAATGTTTATCAGTCCCTATCGCCCGGCGACAGAGCGCAGGCAGTCATCGCCGCACAGAACTACGGCGAAGCTTCTGCCATCGATTTCTTCGGACGCCCCTACGGATTACCCCCGGTGATCAGCGGCCACAATCAATATTTTCTTTGGGGAACGCACGGTTACAGCGGTAACGTGATCATTGATGTGGCGGGCGATTGTGGAGCTGACGAGCATTTGTTCGCCAGCAGCGAGCGCGCGGCGACCTTCACATCACCGTGGGTTATGCCGTATGAAGACGGCATCCCCATCATGGTTTGCCGCGGCATCCAGAAACCTCTGGCAGAGTTGTGGCCAAGGATTAAATCGTACGAATAGGCTCCCTTGCCTCTTCCCATGGAAAGGACGCACAGGGAAGGGCGCGGTTACCACTTGGGGTAATACGTCACCTCGGCAGGCCGGAGGGGGTCTTCAATCCAGGAGCCCATCGCCTGGTTCTTCGACATTTCGTGATACTTCGCCAGCTTGTCGTAATCCAATTCCACACCTAACCCGGGGCCGGTCGGCACCGCCATGCTGCCGTTTTCATAGGGCAGCTTGCCGCCTTTGATCACATCGTCGAGCAGGTGATGATAGTGGGAATCGCACGCCGCCGAAAGGTTCGGCAGGACGGCGGCAAGGTGCAACATAGCCGCCTGTGAAATCCCCAGCTCCGTCCCGCTGTGCATGCTGATGTCCAGGCTGAAAGTCTCGCAAACCTGTGCTGCCACACGCGCGCGATGGATTCCTCCATACCAATGCGGGTCCAGCAGGATCACATCCAGCGCATCCTGGAGGACGGCGGGCGGCAGATCGTCAAAAGAGAAGACCGACATGTTGGACGCCAGCGTCACCCAGGGCGCCTTGCGATTGACGCGCGCCAGGCCCCGAATCCCCCAAGTGGGATCCTCCAGATACTCCGGGTCGTAGTCACGCAATTGCCTGGCAACGCGAATCGCCGTGGAGACGGACCAGACCGCGTTGGGATCCATGCGGATTTTATGCCGGGGAAAAGCCTTGCGCAAAGCGATGAATGTCGCAATCTCCTCCTCGACTGGAAAGACCCCGTTCTTATATTTAATAGTTTGGAAATTGTATTTCTGGATAAGTTCCTTCGCCCAGGCCACCATCTGTCCGGCGTTTGAAACTTCGCCCCATCCTTGCGGGTTGGCGTAGCGGTAAAAAAGGTAAGCGCAGAACGGGATGCGATCGCGCACTCTTCCACCCAGAAGGTCCGACACGGGCCTGCCCAAGGCTTTGCCTTGCAAGTCGAGGCAGGCAAATTCGACCGCCGCAAAAGGCAGGATGTGGCCAAATAACTTCAGGGCCCCGGGCGAGGCGAGCTTCCAGCGGATGCGCTCCAGTTTAAACGGGTCCTCGCCGCGGAGCGAAGCGCGGAATTCTTCCAATTGTCCTTCGCGCGCTTTGCCGCCATAGCATTCGCCCAGACCCACCAGGCCTTCGTCGGTTTTCAATTGCACAATGATCCGGGAGAACCCCGGGTGGGCACCCTGCGAATAGCGCAGGGGCGCCTCAATGGGGACAAATACGGGAGTGTATTCCAGATCGACAATTTTCATTTTTATGCCCAGCCGTGGTCAGCGAGCCTTGAGGCAGGCAAGTACACCGACGACCGGTGGCCGCTCCCTTGGATCACGATTGCATTCCTGGCGATTTGGACCTCGCGCACCATGCCAAAATCCGCCGGGACCTGCGCGAGAAAGCTTACGTAGTGGGCGGTGGTCTTGCCTTTTGCGGGAACGATGGAAAAGGTCGGCGTGTCAAACAGGGGCGACACTGCGAACGCCTCCCGCCGTGTTACCGGAGAGGGTGTTGATCCGAACTCGAGCCCGCGCGTTTGGCAGCGCCCATTCCACGGCGCCGCGGTTCTCGCCTGGTTCTCTTCCCAAATCGCCACCCAGGGGAAATCGGCGCGACGAAAGCAGTAGCCGAGCAGAAGGCGGTCGGGCAGGTTAAGGGCGGTGATGAATTGCACTTGCCGGCGCGGATTCAGCATAAGCGACACCAGGAATCCCAGTCCCTGGCGCGCGAAGGGGCGGGTAAGATCAATGCTTCCGCCGCTCTGCGACGGGGCAAAGGGCCAATGAAAGTTGCGCCCCGCGGCGAGCAAGTCATTGCCGCCATAACCGGCAGGATGGGTTCTTCCCCGTGTGGCGGAGATCGCGATGCGGCTGGTATCGTACCCCAGAAAGGGCGGGCTCAGGGTGACGTGTTGGGTCCAGTGGAAAAAGTGGTCGGCTTTGTTTTCGTTGAGGACGGTCTCCGCAAAATAGGCCACGGACTCGCCGCGCCGCAGGCGGATTTCACGGCTAAAGCGCAGTCCCGCCACCGGCAGGCGCACCGCCAGAGTGAGGCTAACCTCCTGCGAAGTCGTGTGCAGCTTGGTCTTTTGCCATTTGGCCGAAGGCGCTTCCCCGTGCGTCGAGAGGCCTTGTGCAGCCTCTTCCTCCGAGGGCGGGCCGAAATAATCGAGGCAAATATTGTGTCCGGCGATCCCGGAGAGCAGTTTCCCTTCATTCACCGGACCGTATACCGCGGCGTCCTTTTCCGCCCGGTATTCGTAAGGCTCCATGGACTTCCAAGGTGGAACCCAGAGAGGATTGAGAACGGGCAATCCCGTGCTGGGGAGAAACTGAAACTCCGCAATGTGGCCCCCTCCGGGCAGGGTCACCATTTCCACGAGGTCATTGTGGAGTGTATACGCCTCGCGGCCGTTCCATTTTGTTTTCAAGCATGCAAGTTGTGTGGTCATGAGGGTGTTTTCCTTTTCGGTCTGTCTGCCTCGCTTCGCGAATGATAATGCCTCAGGGCTTCGGCGCTGGCAAGCCCCCTTCCTGGAATGCCATTCCGCCCACCGGGACCAGGATCCCGCCATCCACCGCCACCGCCGCCCCGGTGATAAAGGAGGCGAGGTCACTCGCCAGAAAAACCATGACGCGAGCCACTTCCTCCGGCTTGCCCATCTTCCCGCGCAGGTGTATGCGGTTAATGGCCGCTAAAGTGCCTTCCGGATCGGGGCCGAGTGACACCGCCCAGCGCATCATCGGTGTATCGATGCCGCCGGGCAGCACGCAGTTCGCGCGGATGTTCTGTTTGGCGTAATCGAGCGCCAGGCAGCGCGTGAGTCCGAGCATGCCGTGCTTGCTGACGACGTAGTGCACGGAGTTGCTCTGGGCGGCAACCGACTGCGCTGAGCCCGTATTGACGATGGCTCCGCCGCCCCGCTTGATCATCACCGGGATCACATACTTCGACATCAGGAAGGCGCTCTTCAGGTTAACGTTGAGCACCAAGTCCCAATCTTCCTCCGAGCAGGTGGTCGCTGAGGCATAGCGCTGAATGCCGGCATTGTTGATCAGGATGTCGATCCCGCCCAGCTTCTTCGCGATTTTGGCGACGCCGGCCTCAACTTGGGCGCGCTTGCTGACATCGAAATGAAAGAATTCCACCCGGCCACCGGATTGGCGCAATTCCTTCGCGGCGCGCCGGCCGGCTTTTTCGTCGAGGTCCACCACGGCCAAAGAAGCATGACGTTGCGCGAACTCCCGGCAACATGCCAAGCCGATTCCCGAAGCGCCGCCGGTCACGACCGCAACTTTGTTCTGAAAGTCCATAGTGAAGAATCCTCGCTAGTGGTACAGTTTGAAATCAGGCTGTGGGGCAGGTTGGCCAATGTCCGGTATAGCCGTTTCACGGCCAGGTGGATTATTCCGAACCCACCGGTGCTGCCCGGATGCTGTTATCCATCGTCAGCCGCGGACCCCAAGCTGCCCTCCGCCACAAGGGATAGACGGAGAATCGCTGAGGCTAAATTGGCGAGCATTTCTTCGCCAGTCCCCAAACCCATCACCAATTGATTCGGTCGAGGCCCCTCACCACATCAAAGTGGCGGTCGCGGCTTATCAGCGGCAGGGAATGCTGGCGGCAGAGCGCGGCAATCCAGAGGTCGTTAGCGGGAATCGGCTTGCCTGATCTTTTCAACTCCAGACCAATTGCGGCGTAATGATGCGTGGTCTCCTCGTCGATATCGAGGACCGTCACTGTCCTCACCCACTCACGCAGCCAGTTCTCGTAGTCCGTTCGACGCCGCGACTGGGCGATTCCCAGGCGATACTCCCCAAGGACAATCACCGGAACCGCCAAGCGCTCGGCCCTGGCCACCACTTCGAGCGCGGCGGGTTCACGGTCGGCAGCAGCCCACAAGGCGTTCGTGTCGAGGATCAACGCCACATCTCCGCATCGATTTTCTCGGATTCCTCTTCGATCAGACGGTTGATGCGCTCCGTCTCCCGGTGTAAATGCTTCAGTTTGCCCATGTGCTTCACCCAGGGCCTCTCGGGAGGGGCGGAATGAGCCGCCAGCTTTTCCCTGACCGCCTGCGTCACAAATTCACGGAGCGCGACCCCGCACCCTGCAGCCGCGGCCTTCGCCCGGCGAAAGATGGGATCCGGAATTTCCAGTGTAGTCTTCATGAGAAGAGTCTCCCATATTTACGGGACATGTGTCAACCCGGCCTTGGAGAGCAGGTAGCCACGGTCAGCGATTTTCTGACCGTGGGCTTTCCTCATGCGCGATACCCCAAGGGCAGTTGCACGTAACCAACCTGAATCGGGCAGGCCGCCACGGTTGCCTTGTCCAAAGCGAGATTGTTGTGACTCGACCACCGCCAATCTTCCCGCCGCTTCACCAGCCCTTTCTTCACGGGGTTCAGGTGCAGGTAGTCCAGGCGCTCATTGAATTCCTTCTGGTGGCGCACAAAGCGATCCCAAAATTGATGTTGCCACAACGGTCCCCGCGTGCCTCGCCGGGCGTGGAGCCTCAGCGTCATGATCTTCTCGGCGTCGTGCAGGACTTGCGAGATCAGCAACGGATACTGTGGCCAAATCAGGGCGTGCCAATGGTCGGGCCTCAGAACATATCCGCAGAGCAAGAACCCGAGCCGTTTTCGTGAAGCCTCCAGCACGTCGATCAGGAGCGCGAATTCAGAATCGTTGAATCGCCTGACCCTCGGACGAAGGTTCACATTGACAAAGAAAATACAATCGGTGAGGCGCAGGCGGTGGACATTTGACACGCCGGCAGACTACCACTACGGACCAGGGCCTTCAAGCCTTCATGGTGAGCGCAGCCATTGCCACGCTGTTCGACTGGATGTATGGTATCAAGGGAAAAGCCCACGGACAGAAAAGCGCTGTCCGTGGCTACCTGCTCGCGCCCGGACGTGCGTACCTGTGTACGGCTGACGGATGACCCGACCGGCTGGGCATTCCTCTGCTAGCGCAACGTGCGCCGGAAGCAAGCTGCCGGCACAGAAAGCGGGAGCGAACTCCCGTACCCCACACGAGCGCGACTTCGAGGCGGCCCCGCTGCTGGTTGACTTCGGCGGAGGTTGGATGGACAATCCGGTTCAGGTTTCTCCCCTTGCGCTTCAACCCAAGGTCATCGAGGCTGCCCAGGGGAACTTCGTCGGCTCTGCCATGACCGAATTCTTATGGAGGCTGCAAACATGACGAAACCACTCCGTTGTCTTTTATTGGGTTTCTCGCTGGTCTTCGTTTTTGCAACTTCGGAACTCTCACCGCAATCTACACCCCCGCAAGCGTACTCCCTGAAAGAAAAGACGTCGATATTCGAAGCCGTGAACACGGAAATCTATCGCGACGGCTCTAAAATCCTGGTTGACACGAGTGTTCCTCCCGACGCGCCGAGGCCTAAAGGCGTCCACTTCCGCACGCTTTACGACTTTCAGGCGGACAGGCACAGGAGCTACACCTGGGATCTTATCGATACGTCCGTACCTTGCGGCGCCAGCACTTATTTCGGAGAACCTTCACCCGGACAGTGGGGAAACCCCTTCGCAATCAGGGACTGGCTGCCGGGGACCCCTTCCGAAAACGAAATGAAGCAAATAGGGACTGAGACGGTCAACGGAATTGCAACCAAGGTCCTGGAGTACACTGATCCCAGTGGCCAGGGGAAATTGAAACTCTGGCTCGAAGCAGAATACGGTCTGGTGGTCAAGTATCAGAGGATTGGAAAGGATGGCCAGCAGGCCACTGTAATCGAAGTCCAGCAATTCAGCCCCTCTCCGCCTCCTGCTTCACTTTTCGTTCTGCCGCCGGTCTGCGCAAAGGCGGCGGCTGCCCCGGCGCCGCCGACCGAGTCAGAACAGATCGCCGCCGCCACCGGCAGCAACGCGGAAGACTTTGATATCGCCACCACGCCGCCCGCCTCCCAGGATTCGTGTGCCTTGTTATTCCGAATCGTGCGCGCCGGGACGATGGAACCCATCACCAGCGGCTTCCAGGTGGAACTCGACACCTCAGGAGGGGGCCTGCGCGAGGTCACCGGGCAAGCCCGGAATGGGATTCTCCGCATCGACAATCCGCCGCCGCACTTCGACATGCTGGTGAAATACGAACACGACTTCAGTCATGCGCTCGTCTACCGGCATTGTTTTCGGCCCCAAACAGCCTTGTTGTATGTGGCCAAGCAGGACCTTACGAAGGACAGCTACTTCCTTTATGCCAAGTCGGGCAAGTTTGTGACGGTTTCGGCGCCCGTCGGCGGGCCCGGGCCTGCCGCCGGTGGCCAGGTGACCGCAGTGCGCGCGGTGGCGGTTCGCCCCCAAGCTGATTACAAGGGGCCCTATCCCGGCAAACTTGAATTTGTCTTCTCCATCACGAGCGATGGCCCGGCCGAGGTCAAATATATCGTAGTTAACCAATCCGGCGCAGTGTGGAAAGCCGACACGCTCAGCTTTGCCGGCGCGGAAACGAAGGAATTTGCGCTGCCGTTCAAGGTCGGCATTCCCGGGGCACTCTTTGAGGGCTGGACCAAGCTCAAGGTCTATCAGCCTAATAAGGTCGAATCCGAGCAACTGCCATTCTCTGTGGACTGCCGCCCTTAAGCTCCGGCTGTGGCTCGAAGGCCTCGGGGTAAGGAAAAAGGTGCCTGCACCTTTGTCCCCATGACGAACAGCGCCTGGAAAGAATCAGCCAACTCGGCGAGGTTCCCTACCTCAAAGGGGAAGGGGGGGACGAGGAAGTCTTGACGGCCGTGCGGATCCGGGTGGCGCGAGGCTTGGCGACCGTTCTGCCCGAGGGCAAGCGGGTAGCCACGGTCAGCGATTTTCTGACCGTGGGCTTTTCTCATGCGCGATACCCCAAGGGCAGTCGCACGTAATCAATCTGAATCGGGCAGGCCGCGACGGTTGCCTTGTCCAAAGCGAAATTGTTGTAGCTCGACCACCGCCAATCTTCCCGCCGCTTCACCAGCCCTTTCTTCACGGGGTTCAGGTGCATGTAGTCCAGGCGCTCATTGAATTCCTTCTGGTGGCGCACAAAGCGATCCCAAAATTGATGCTGCCACAGCGGTCCCCGCGTGGCTCGCCGGGCGTGAAGCCTCAGCGTCATGATCTTCTTGGCGTCGTGCAGCACTTGCGAGATCAGCAACGGATACTGTGGCCAAATCAGGGCGTGCCAATGGTCGGGCATCAGAACATATCCGCAGAGCAAGAACCCGAGCCGTTTTCGTGAAGCCTCCAGCACGTCGATCAGGAGCGCGAATTCAGAATCGTTGAATCGCTTGATCCTCGGACGAAGGTTCACACTGACAAAGAAAATACAATCGGTGAGGCGCAGGCGGTGGACATTTGACACGCCGGCAGACTACCACTACGGACCAGGGCCTTCAAGCCTTCATGGTGAGCGCAGCCACTGCCGTCATGTTCGACCGGATGTATGGCATCAAGGGAAAAGCACACGGACAGAAAAGCGCTGTCCGTGGCTACCTGCTCCAGGCTTTGTGAAGAAAAAATCAAGCTAGGTGAAAACCGCCTCTGCCCGCCGCCTGTGGCGCCTGCTCTTCGCCTGGGCCGCCGGAACGGTTCCCACGCGACCTCCCTAGGGACAGAGGAGCCGCTTGCCTGCCTCCGCGGGTAAGCCGTTTAGCGACCAAGTGACTTGTTTTTGTGCGCGCAACCATCCGGGCGCATCGCTCATGATGGCAGGTCGACCAACACCTTTGGTTCGCAGGGCAGATCCAACAATGCTCGGGTCACCCTCCGACTTCTGAAGGGGCTGTCACGGCCACTTGGGAGGTAATTGAACTCTCGCGGTATTTCAAGTACGCTAGCGCGCATGAGACTTAATAGGAACGAGCGTCCTTTCTTTGCCTGCATGGCTTTCTTTTTCTTCTTGGTTGTGATTGCCTCAGATGCCCCCGGCGGCGGTCAAGGTAACCTCGCCATTAAGAGGGACCTCGTCTGGTCCTGGCCTGAATGCGAGGTGGACTCTCCGCGGTTCTCCGACGACGGAAATTTCATTGTCCTTGCCACACGTGTGCATTGGCCGGACGGCGCCGAGGCGGAGGGGTTGCCCGACAGCTTTTTCACGAAGTTCGAGGAAAGAAAGCAGAAAGACCCCCGTTTCGCCGATCCAGTTATCAGGCTCATTGACCTCCACGGAAATCAGGCTTGTGAAGTTCGTTATGGCTCGCATCCCAGCATCTCTCCAGACCGTAGGCGCATTGTCTATTCACACCAAAAGAAGCCTATCAGTGGACTGAGGTTGCTCGCTGAAACTCTGGCCGGGAACGACATTCAAGTTTTTGATTGCGAAATGAAGAAGTCAACAACAATAGCAGAGCCGGACGCAGGCTATTTCGACGAGCCCATCTTTCTTCCTGATGGGAAGTCGATTGCCTATACAATGAACGAAGCTGTAAATGGAGCCTATGGCGGCCCGGTCGGGATCGAGCGAGTGGATTTGGCAGGCGCCAAGAAAGAGATTTTAGTCGCAAAGGACACCGTCCCTGCCGTTCGCTCGCAAGGCTCAAAACCATCATCTGGTTTTGCTGCCCTGCTCTTTGGCCTCGCGATGACGCACGACCAGTTGGTTGTCCTTCAAGGGAAGCATCCTCACTCCGCAGACGGTATGGATCTGCCCGGCCAATACGTTATAAGCATAACGTCCGTCTTCCCAGAGAGGAATGACATTCTATCCCTGGGGCAGTTCATCCGCGTGCCGGAGGACCTCTCACTCCAATCAGCTTCGGACGGGAGAATATTGGTCTATTGGCAATATTGGAGGCCTCTTTCGTTGCGCACAAGAAAGTGGCTCCCAGACATCGGGCCTCGAAACACGAATGAGAAGAGTATTTATAGCCCTGACCTGAAGTACTACCTGGTGAGGGAGCCTCAGGACTCTCCAGACCACTTCACCTTGTACCAAACCGCAAAAGGCGAAAGGCTACATACTTTCCCGAAAGTGCAGGACGTGTACGATGCCACATGGAGTCAAGACTCCAAACGACTTGCGTTCGTAGTCGTTCCAATGGGAGCTACCGCATCAAAATATCACGAAGACCTCATGGTGTATTCAGTTCCTTAGCAATATTCTATCGTGAACGACCTCCTGCGTGATCCCCATTCGACCACTCACGGCTCGATGCCAATCCGGTCGTTCACTGCGCCTCGTAGGCGCTGTTTGCACCCAAGGTACGTTTCTGTCGTTTGCACCGAGACATGACCCAGCAGGAACTGAATTTGTTCCATCTCACCGCCCGCCACGTGAGATGGGGAATGGTGTCAGGGGGGAATGGTCTCAGGAACCATTTCTCGCCCAGGAATTAGTGGGGGGGAAATGGTGTCAGGGCGGGAAATGGTGTCAGGAACCATTTCTCGCCAGGAACCATCTCTCGCAAACGGATGAGATACCGCAGACGTCAAGGTTCAGGTCCAACAAGAGGCAGACTGTTTAGAGCGGTCTCACCAAGAGAGTAGACGGCGAGATAATCGTATTTTTGAAACCTGGGAACCCAATAGCGACCGTGAGCAAGCCAGTGCCGGAAATTGAATGCTGCCCGTAAAGCCCCGATGATGGAATTGACGCCAAGCGCATGCCGCTTCCATACGTCAAATATCTCATCTTCAAGGGACACTCTTACTCCTTTTTTCTTATGGAGGCGCCGAAATTCCCTCGACATCGAATCTTTTTCCTTGCGGTAGCATCTCTGAAGGTAATCGATTCGAAAGGCCGC
>Ga0326727_10001251_pt1 | contig 96345 bp, 78 predicted proteins | sample MB2enrmetagenome_FD_207643 | JGI IMG/M metagenome (GOLD analysis project Ga0326727, IMG submission 207643) | Lab enriched peat soil microbial communities from McLean, Ithaca, NY, United States - MB29MY | ecosystem: Environmental > Terrestrial > Soil > Wetlands > Peat | place: USA: New York... | reverse complement strand
CCAAGTGGCTTAAAGGCCTTGAGCAGTCCCGCGAGCGCCTTCTCAAGTCCAAAGATGTGCTGCTCGGTACGCTCGACACGGAAATCGCCAAGACACCTTATGACGTAGTGTACGAGGAGGACCGCATCAAGCTGAAACATTACCGGCCGACCTCGGAAAAACAGGTCAATACGCCGCTGCTGATGGTCTATGCGCTTATCAATCGTGAGACTATGCTCGATCTGCAGCCCGGAAGGAGTGTCGTACAGAATTTCCTGAATATGGGAATCGACGTTTACATGATCGATTGGGGCTATCCTGCACGAAAGGACCGTTACCTGACAATTGACGACCATGTGAATGGATATTTGGACAATGTGGTCGATTTTATAAGAGACCGCCATAGCCTGCCCAAGATCAACCTGATGGGAATTTGCATGGGCGGAACATTTGCGATCATCTATTCGGCCCTGCATCCTGAGAAGATACAGAACCTCATTACTACCGTGACCCCGAGCAATTTCGAGACCGACCAGGGACTTTTGCATATCTGGACCAAGGGATTAGACTTGGGGAGAATAATCGATGCGTACGGCAATATGCCGGGGGACCTGTTGAATCTGTGCTTTCTTCTCCTTAACCCGGCCCGGTTGGTGATCGACAAGTACATCGGTTTTTTTGAAAACATCGACAACAAGGACTTCATCGAAAACTTCGTACGTATGGAAAAGTGGATTTTCGACAGTCCGGACGTTCCAGGGGAAACCATCCGGCAATTCGTCGAGGATTGCTACCAAAAAAATCTGCTGATTCAGAGCAAGATGGAAGTCGGGGGGCGTCTGGTCGAACTGAAAAATGTCACCATGCCTCTAATCAATATCTACGGCAAATACGACCACCTCGTCCCACCGGGCGCCTGCAACCTGCTCACCAGTAAGGTGGGGAGCAAGGACACCGAGGATCTTTGCCTCGAAACCGGGCATATCGGAATTTACGTTAGCTCCAAATTTCAGAGACAATTCACGCCCAAGATAGTCCAATGGCTAAAAGATAGAGAAGGCACGCCCGAGCCGAAGATCCATGAAAACAGGCCTGCAGCCGAGGCGGGGCAGGTGTCCGAACCGCAACCTGCGCAGGCTGTTGATTTGAAATCCTTGCCCCCACTGGCCATGGAACCTAAATTGACGGAGGCGGTCCGGAGAGCCGAACCTGTATCGGAGAACCAGACGAAGCAAAAGGCGAAGACCCATAAAGCAGTATCAGGAGCTTCGCCGAAGAAGAAAAAAGCTCCAATAGAAACCGCCGCCTGAAAAGGACCAATCAAGCAGCGGCGAGCAGGAAGCGCTGTTGAAAAGAATTATAATTCCGCGTCCAGCGCATCTTCTATTACTATCTCGAGCTCGGCCAGGACGATTTCTTTGACAGACATTGCGTGGGCTTCTGGTGTGTTCGCCATGACAAGCGTGGGGTCGGGCCTGAGACTTAGACCCGTTTTTGCGCAAACCTGGTCGACCAGCCGCACGGTCATAAGCAGCGAGTCTGAGCTGTCGAACTCCTCGTCATGATGATGTTTTGCCACGTCGCAGTAAATCTGCGGGATACTCCATTCCTTCATCAAAGTGTATCCCTGCGCGACGTGCATGGAATCAAGTATCTCAAGAATAAACGGCTCTGAGAGTGAGATATCCTTATCTTCAGACCGTATCGTTTCGAAAACCCTGAGCAGAAGCAGCTTCCCGATATCGTGGAAAAGACCCGCGAGAAAACCTTCATCCGCCAGTTCCGGGTATCCTGTTTTGCGCAGCAGCCATTGAGAACCCTTGGCGGTTGCCAGCGCGTGTTTCCAGAGAACCTGGAGGTACTGACCTATGACCGGGTCATGCGAGAGGTAGTAATCCTTCTGGCTGCATGCAATCAGGCAATTATACACCTGGTTGACGCCAAGGCGCATAATTGACTCTCGTATCGTGCGTACCCGGTTCAAACCTGCAAAGAATGCTGAATTGGCAAGCTTCAGCATCTGGCCGGCCAAGGCCTGGTCCTTGGCGATGATTGCCGCAATCTCGTTGATTGAACTGTTTTCGTCAGCCATCTTTTTGTGCAGTTCCTGAGCCACCGTCGGAAATACCGGAAGGTTCAGCGTCTCTGAGGCGACGTATTCTTCTACGATGTCCAATAATGAGCTGTTGTTTTTCTGCATGATCATTGCTCTTTACCTAAAAGGCGTCTTAGTTCGTGGACCGGCCTTGGTTTGCCCATACGTGGGAGACACCTGAAAATCTCCTGCAGGGTCGTCACTCCATTTGCGGCTTTTATAATTCCATCTTCGAGAAGGGTTACGAAACCCGATGTCTCTATGCTGATCTTTCTTATATCGCTGGATGTCTGTTTATTCAGAATGGCGTCTTTGATAGGTTCGTTTAAAATGAGGAGTTCAAATATGCCCACCCGCCCCTTGTAGCCGGTGAAACGGCACTCGGAACACCCCCCCCCCGCTTTGAAGCTGACGCCTTTTATGTCGTTTATGGTGTAGCCAAGCCGATGGATGTCGGCGGATTGAGGCATATAATTCTCTGCGCAGTTGGGACATACTCGCCTCAAAAGTCTTTGAGCAACCACGCCGATCACCGTCGAAGAGATCAGAAACGCTTCAATGTTCATATTCAATAGACGGATGAGCCCCCCGATGCTGTCTTCCGTGAGGAAGGTACTGAGTACCTTTTGGCCGGTTAGAGAAGCCTGAATGCAGGTCTCCGCTGAAAAGGGGTCGCCTATCTCTCCAATTACAACAATGTCCGGATCTTGCCTGACCACGTGTTTCATGCTTTCCTCAAAGGTCAGGTTTGTTTTGGGGTCTATCGAGCATTGAGCTATGCCGTCAATTAGGCACTCAACCGGGTCCTCAACGGTTATGATACTGTTATTCACATTTTCGAGATAGCTTATCGAACTGTAGAGGGTGGTCGTTTTCCCGGACCCCTTTGGGCCCGTTAAAAGGACAACACCGCACGGAATATCCAGCGCCTCGAATTTGAACCTCTCGAGCATCTTCGGATACATCCCGATTTCATCCAGGCTCAGGGGCAGCCATTTTCTGCCAAGCAGCCTCAGAACAATTTTCTCACCCCATACGGTCACATAAAAAGAGACCCTGACGTCCAGGAAAGCTCCGTTCCGCGGGTCTTCGAATTCTATTACGCCACTCTGGTGCCGCCCGGTTTCATCTATGTCGGCCTTTGACATGGTCTTAAGCCGGCTTGTTATCGGGGGCCCCATCTGCAGGGGGAGGTCCCTATGGTGGACCAGGACCCCGTCGATGCGGAATCGGACGCGGACCCTGTCTTTCATAGGCTCGATATGGACATCGCTGACATTGCCGCCGGCAGCCTCCTCAAGGAGGGTGTTTACGACTCCGACTACAGATTTCTCGTCGGGCTGAGCCATTTTGGCCGCTTCGTGCTCGAGGACTCTCACTATTTCGCGAAAATCGGATTTCGAACAGATAACCTGTCTAACTTTGCCAAAAACTTTTTCAGCCGCATCGAGGCTGTCGCGGTTCATCGGATCGATAAATGCGACCGTTACTTTTCCATCGGCACGGCCAACCGGCACGAATTGATGAATAGAATACCAATTGAGTGGAACTTTTCTCAGCAGGTGAACGTCCAGGCGGGAGCTGTCAAGCTCATAATACGGAAGCCCCAAATGATAGGAAAGCACCTCGAGCAGGCTCCGTTCTTCAATTAAGCCACCTTCGACCAGCACCTCACCGATTGTCTGCTTTAAAGAAGATTCTTTTTGCAGGCGAATCGCTGTTTCAAGATCATGGTTCGTGATGAGTCCGAGTTCAACGAGAAGCGCGCCGATCTTGCTGGCCGACAGTGTATCCTGGAGCTGTTCGGGGGTAACGTAATTAAGCTCCTGCAAGACCTGGGTGAGTGTTTTGTCTCCAGCCAGCTTCGAATGAACTCTTTTGGCATAATTCAATTTTTGCTCATCAAGATACCCTTTTTTGATCAGCATCTCATATATTACACCGGACTGTTCTTTCCTGTTGGAGTCCGGTTCGGAGCTGCCTGCCTGGATCGTGGACTGGCCTGCTCCAACGAATTCTAGAACTTTTTGGTTCTCCACCTGCAAACCCTCTGTTACATGGTTGCAAAAAAAGGACACTTGCCATCCTCACTCTCGAAAGTAGAATCGGAACGTTCAACCAAAGACTTTAGCGGTTTTAGGGATAGACTGATTGGGAAAAGTAATGCCTTATTCCATGAGCCTCATTCAGGTTATAGCCGGTTTGGACTGCTTCCAGCCGTTGCGTATGGGACATTTAAACCGGCGCAGATCCTTCCTTGCGCAAAGGATGTCCGCTGGCTGGTCCCCTCTGCAGGTGCGGCCGCAACGCTTCTTTTCTCCACCACCAATTGCCCTCCCGGACTGAGGACTTGTTTTTCATGAGGAACACCGGCTAAAATATTACCTCTCGTCTATTGTTAGGCATGAAGTCAGGCTTCTCATCTCGCTTGGAGTCGATGAGGGGAAGACGATCCGAACTGTGCAACCGTCGAGTTCCTTCGCCGGCACCTCAAACATGGTGACGAAATACTGTTGCAATTATGAAGATATCCCCTTGATATTCTCTCTTCCAAACCAGGTACGCGGCAGCTTCTCCTGCTCTTGGGTCACGGATGCGGGGGATGCGCGCTTTGCTGTGCATAGACGCAGCGTGGGTTTTTCACATGCTTCCGTATACAAGCGAGAGGTTCGGAAAAGCCGGCGGGTGTCCCATGTTATGAAGGCTCCCGACATGGCCAGGGGAAATTTCCCCGACCCACGGTTTCACTATAAGGCTTCTATCTGCTTAATCGCCGCCTCTGGAGTCTTGGGATCCGTGTCGAACTGAAAAACCAACCCCCTTGACAAGCATTGTGAACATATGCAAAAGGACATAGCCGAAGGATCGAAAAACCTCTTCAGGGGCGTCCGAAAAGAAGGTTGATAAAGAAAATCCATTTTGTGTTTGTCTGGCCGCCGGCTCGGGTGGAGTAACGGTAGAAGCTCATGTTCAGAGACAAAAAGGTCGTCGTGGTAATGCCGGCCTACAACGCCGAAAAGACATTACGGCAGACCCATTCTGAGGTGCTGGCCCAGGACTGCGTCGATTTGATTGTCGTGGTGGATGATGTCAGTCATGACAGGACAATTGAAGTCGCCAAGAGCCTTCCCAAAACCAGGGCTTACGCCCACGAGATCAACATGGGCTATGGCGGGAACCAGAAGACCTGCTATCGGCACGCACTGGAAGAAGGGGCGGACATCGTCATCATGGTCCATCCCGACTACCAGTATACTCCAAAACTCATTCCCGCTTTTGTTTCCATGATTGGAAACGAACTCTACCATTGCGTCCTTGGTTCGAGGATTCTCGGGGGCTACGCCCTGAGTGGGGGCATGCCCTTGTGGAAGTATGTCGCCAACAGGACCCTCACCTTTGCCGAGAACCTTCTTATGGGCGCTAAGCTTTCAGAGTATCATACGGGCTATCGGGGCTTTTCTCGGGAATTGCTCGAAAAGGTCCCCTTCCAGACGAATTCGGACGATTTTGTTTTTGACAACCAGATGATAGCCCAGATCGTCTGGCTCGGATACACGGTTGCGGAAGTGAGCTGCCCAACCAGGTATTTCGAAGAGGCCTCCTCCATCAACTTTACGCGGAGTGTAACATATGGTGTCGGTTGCCTCAAAACGGCGTGTGAGTATCGTCTGGCGAAAATGAAACTTATACACTCAAGGCTTTTTCAGGACAACCACGGATAAGCCAATATATCTTCATTCGCCTTGGCCTTGCTCGGTGTAACTGTCCGGTGGGGTAAGTGTTTTTGAATAGGTCCCCTTCTTGGAAGGGGGTCCTCTGAGCAGTTACCCGCGGTGACCGCGGTCTGGTGCAAGTGGTGATTGGAATGGAAGAACCGATCAAAAAAATGAGGAACGCTCGACGAAGGACACTTATCAAAGCGGTCGTCCTGCTGGTTCTCGCAGGAATTTCGATTGGGCTCGTGGAATTTTCATGCATAAAAGCACACCTCAAACCCGAGCAGCTCCAGAGACTCATAAGTGAAGCCGGTATGATGGGTCCGGCCCTTCTCATGATCTCTTGCTCGGTTGGCACGTGTCTTCTAATCCCCTTGATGATTTTTGTCGGGATCGGCGCTGCATTGTTCGGGCCTTTTTGGGGCTTTGCCTGGGTGTGGCCGGGCCTGGTTGCGGGCTCTTCGATCTCCTTTCTGATTGCCCGAACGCTGGGGAGGGACTTAGTTTCTTCACTTTTCGGAGACAGGTTGAGAAAATATGACTGCCTGATTGAACACAATGGCTTCAAAGCCGTCCTTCTCCTTCGCCTGATGTTTGTGCCCGCTCCTATCAACTACGCTATGGGACTGACGAAAGTTCGCTTTTGGGACTATTTTTTCGCCACAGCCATGGGTGAAGCAGTCACCGTTTTCGTGTTCATTTTTTTTATCGGTATGATAAGGGAGATTTATCTTTCAGGAGACTGGAGCCAGCTATTTTCCGCCAAAATGGCCATAGCCCTGGGATTCCTGATTGTGCTCGCGCTCATTGCGAAACTGGTGCAGAGGAAATGCGAAAGAGGGTCCGCGCTGGTTACAGAAAATCCACCCGCCTCCATCCGGCAGATGTGAACAGGAGACCCATCATTGGACAGGCGCAGCGTCTCGAGAAATTGGCTCCCCCTCCTAACCTTGTCGGTTCTGTTGGCAGCCGTCGTAGCGGTTATCATTGTTCGACTTCAGGCGGCGCCGGTACCGCTGGAGCGTGACGAAGGCGAGTACGCCTTAATGGGCCAGCTTATCCTGGACGGGGTGCCACCCTACCTTGAGGCGGCAAATATGAAGCTTCCCGGCACATATTACGCCTATTCAGCAATTCTTGCCCTATTTGGGCAAACGGTCACAGGCGTCCACATAGGCCTCATAATTGTCAATCTGCTCTCGACAGTATTCCTGTTCCTGATTGCACGCCGTTTGATAGGCAGCGCGGGTGCGGCCCTGGCCGGGGCAGCCTTCATCATCTTGTCCGCAGACACTTCCGTGCTTGGTCTTTTTGCTCATGCAACACAATTTGTGGTGATGTTCGCCCTTGCCGGGACATGGCTGTTACAGGAAAGCTCGGGATCAAAACGCAGAATGCTCATCTTGTGGGGCGCGGGTCTCTGCTTCGGACTGGCATTTCTCATGAAGCAGTCCGGGGCCTTTTTCGTGCTGTTTGGTTTCCTCTGGTTATTGTACGGAGCCTTGCGCCAACGGCCCATCGACTGGAAGCGTTCCCTGCTCGAATCCGCAACAATGGCCGGGGGGATTCTTATCCCCTACGCAGTGGTTTTGGCCCTGATGGATGCCGGGGGCGTGTTTGGCAGATTCTGGTTCTGGACGGTTGACTACGCTCGCGCCTACGTGTCTCAGGTGGACCTGAAAACGGGGATCGAACTCTTTGAGTCCGCCATAATCCCCATAATTCAAAGCAACCCGGTAATATGGTCGATGGCTCTTGCGGGCATGATCGGTATCTGGCTCACCCGGGCCGGGCGAGAGGTTGCACCCTTTCTGCTCGTGTTCTTCCTGTTCTCGTTTCTGGCAGTGTGCCCGGGTTTCTACTTTCGCGAACACTACTTCGTGCAGCTCCTGCCGGCAGTGGCGCTTGGCGCGGGCGCGGCCTTGCGGGCGCTGGAGCAGTTTGTCGCCCGGTATACGAGTAAATCTGAGGTCGTAGAGTTTGCAGTACTTGTCGCAGTCGTGGCGTTTTCGCTGACTGGACCTCTTTCCACCCGGTATGCTCTTTCGAAATCTACTCCGGACCAGTTCAGCCGTGCGGTTTACGGCGAGAACCCATTTCCCGAATCGGTAAAGATTGGCGAGTATCTCAAGAATAACACCAGTCCCGAAGATCGCATTGCGGTAATAGGATCTGAGCCGCAGATATGTTTCTATGCCCATCGAAGGCCTGCTAGCGAGCATATCTACATGTACGGGTTGATGGAACCCGAGCCGCTTGCTCTGCACATGCAGGAAGAAATGATAGCACAGGTGGAGAAGAGCGAGCCGCCATTTCTCGTGCTCGTAACGGTTTCCACTTCCTGGCTTCGGCGGCCTGACTCCAAAAAAAAGCTATTCACGTGGATGGACGGCTATATAAACCATTACTACCGTCCGGTCATGGTGGCCGATATCTATTCCGACGATACCCTTTGGCTCATGGATAAAGAGGCGGAGTCCTTCACCCTGGGGCACGGCGACAGTCAGTTGGTGGTATTCAAAAGGAAAACCTCTGAGTGAGGGGTGTGTCCCATGTCAACGAAGACGCAACTCCTGTTGATTTATCTTTTTCTGACGGCTGCTACGCTCCTGGCGTTCTGGCAGGTCAATCAATGCGATTTCGTTGACTTTGATGATCCTTCCTATGTAACCGAAAACTTCCATATCCAGCATGGTATTACGACGGAGGCAATCCGGTGGGCATTCACGACCGGTCATTCCTCAAACTGGCATCCAGTGACCTGGATATCCCACATGCTCGACGTCGAACTCTTTGGATTAAAGCCGCGATGGCATCATCTGACTAATCTTTTGTTCCACATTGCAAATACGCTGTTGCTCTTTTTCGTTTTTCACCGGATGACCAAAGCGACATGGCAAAGTGCTTTCGTGGCGGCTTTGTTTGCGCTTCACCCTCTCCACGTGGAATCCGTCGCCTGGGTTGCCGAACGCAAGGATGTTCTTTCAACTTTTTTCTGGATGCTCACCATGGGCGCGTATGCCCATTATGTTGAGCATCCGCGATTCAGGAGCTACCTGGCTGTTTTTACATTTCTAGCTTTGGGCTTGATGGCAAAACCCATGCTGGTAACCCTGCCCTTTGTCCTGCTCCTTCTAGACTATTGGCCCCTGCAGCGCTTCGAGCAAAAAACTCCCGCTCAGGAAATCCCTGCGGAGATAAACAAACCTGTATCTGCAAGCAAAAGAAAAGGAATATCGAGCAGAAAGCACACAGTGCAAGCGATTGTGAAGGAGGAAAAACCTGCAGATCGAAGATATCAGTGGGCATTGGTTCGTCCTTTGCTAATCGAAAAAATGCCTTTTTTTGCCCTGGCGGCTCTTTCAAGCATCGCAACATTCATCGTTCAGAAAAAGGGAGGCTCGGTTGCTTCTCTCGAGGTAATTCCGCCGGGTGTTCGTATCGCCAATGCCTTTGTTTCCTATATCATCTACATCGGAAAGGCTATCTGGCCGGAGAATCTTGCAGTTCTATATCTTCATCCTGGATGGTGGCCATTATGGCAGGTCCTGGGTGCGGTTCTTCTCCTTATTGCCGTAACCCTGATCGTTATCAGGCAGGCGAAGAGGTTTCCGTACATGGCAACGGGGTGGCTGTGGTTTGCCGTTACGCTTGTGCCGGTCATAGGAATTGTGCAGGTCGGCTTGCAGGCAATGGCCGACCGCTATACTTATGTCCCACTCATCGGCTTATTCATCATGGCGGCATGGGGTATTCCGGAACTCTTGAAACATTGGCGCTACCGTAAAGAAGCGCTTGCTGTGTCCTCGGCATTGATCTTCCCATGCCTGTTCTTCTTTACATGGACACAGGTCGGCTATTGGCGGAGTAATATAACGCTGTTTGGTCATGCCCTGGAAGCCACCAGCGATAATTATGTTATCCAGGAGAATCGGGGCGCCGCGTACGCCAAACTTGGCAACTACAGCCGGGCTATCGAGGATTATGACAGGGCCATCGAGATTAACCCTCAATATTCTGAGGCTTACAATAACCGTGGTGTCGCCTATGGCAAACTTGGCAACTACAGGCGGGCTATCGAGGACTATGACAGGGCCATCGAAATCGATCCGGAATGTGTGTTGTCCTATGTTTACCGCGGTGCGGCCTACCTCGAACTTGCCAACCCGGGGCAGGCGCTCTCGGACTATGACAGGGCCATCGCAATCGATCCTGAAAATCCTGACGGCTATTCTAACAGGGGCGCTGCCTACGACAAACTTGGCAACTACCGGCAGGCAATTTCGGATTATGACAGGGCCATCGAATTAAATCATGAATACGCTTGGGCTTACAATGGCCGGGGCGCCTCCTATGCAAAACTCGGGAACCGCAGCCAGGCAATTTCGGATTATGACAAGGCCATCGAGATAAAGCCCGAGTATGCTGAGGCTCGCTATAACCGTGGTGTTTTGTATCAGGGCCTTGGCAACCACAGGCAGGCGATTGAGGACTATAACAGAGCAATTGAAATCAAGCCTGATTATGTTGAGGCTTATGCAAATCGTGGTGCAGCCTGCGGCGTACTTGGCAATAACACGCAGGCAATCTCGGATTATGACAGAGCCATTGAAATCGATCCTAGATATGCAAAGGCATACTATAACCGTGGTGTTGCCTATGGTGAACTTGGAAACCAGAACCAGGCCATTTCAGATTACGACAGGGCGATCCAAATCAATCACGAATACGCTGAAGCCTATAATAACCGTGGTGTTGCCTATGCCAAACTTGGCAACCACGAACAGGCTATTGAAGATCTTAAAACAGCGGCAAGGCTTAACAACGACGATGCAAAGAAATCTCTAAGAAGTATAGGGATTAACTGGTAGCAACCACTTATATATATTAAAGCTACGTTATGTCAAGAACGGAACAAATTATATGTATTTATCTTTTTTTGGCGGCTGCTACGCTCATGGCGTTCTGGCAGGTCAATCATTGCGATTTCGTTGGCTTTGACGATCCTATGTACGTAACTGAAAACATTCATGTCAAGGATGGCATTACGAGGGAGGCAATTCGATGGGCATTCACGACCGGTTATGCCGGAAACTGGCATCCCGTGACATTGATATCCCACATGCTCGATGTCGAACTCTTTGGATTAAGGCCGCGCTGGCATCATCTGACTAATCTTTTGTTCCACATTGCAAATACGCTGTTGCTCTTTTTCGTTTTTCACCGGATGACCAAAGCGCCCTGGAAAAGCGCTTTCGTGGCGGCTTTGTTTGCGCTTCACCCTCTCCACGTGGAATCCGTCGCCTGGGTTGCCGAACGAAAGGATGTTCTTTCCACTTTTTTCTGGATGCTCACCATGGGGGCGTATATCCATTATGTCGAGCATCCGCGATTTAGGAACTACCTGGCTGTTTTTACATTTCTTGCCTTGGGCTTGATGGCAAAACCCATGCTGGTAACCCTGCCCTTTGTTCTGCTCCTTCTGGACTACTGGCCTCTGCAGCGCTTCGAGCAAAAGATATCAGCTAAGGAAATCCCTGCGGAGATAAATAAGCCTGTATCTGCGAGCAAAAGAAAAGGAAAGTCGAGCAGAAAGCACACGGTGCAAGCAAGGGTGGAAAAGGAAAAACCGGCAGATCGTAAATATCAGTGGGCATTGATCCATCCTCTGCTGATTGAAAAAATGCCCTTATTTGCCCTGGCGGCGCTTTCAAGCGTCGCAACATTCATCGCTCAGCAAAAGGGAGGCGCGGTTGCTTCTCTTGAGGTAATTCCGCCGGGTGTACGTATGGCCAATGCCTTTGTTTCTTATGTCATCTACATAGGAAAGACGATCTGGCCGGATAATCTTGCTTTTTTTTATCCTCATCCGGGGTTGTCGCCATTCTGGCAGGTCCTGGGTGCGGTCCTACTCCTTATCGCTGTAACTGCAATCGTCATCCTGGAGGCAAAGAGGTTTCCGTTTCTGGCGATGGGGTGGCTGTGGTTTGCGGGTACGCTTGTGCCGGTCATAGGAATTGTGCAGGTCGGCCGGCAGGCCATGGCCGACCGCTATACTTATGTCCCCCTCATCGGCCTGTTCATCATGGCGTCGTGGGGCATTCCGGAACTCTTGAAACAATGGCGCTACCGTAAAGAAGCGCTTGCTGCGTCCTCGGCACTGATCGTTATATGCCTGTCCATCTTTACATGGACACAGGTAGGGTACTGGCGCAATAGCATGGCTCTGTATGATCATGCCCTGCAAGTTACCAGTCATAACGATGTTGCCCATACTAACCGGGGTGTTGCCTTTGCCAAACTTGGCAGCCGCAGCCAGGCGATTTCGGATTATGACAAGGCCATAGAGATCAATCCTGGAAATGCAGAGGCTTATTACAACCGGGGCATTGAATATGATGAACTTGGCAACCACCTGCAGGCGATCGCCGATTATGACTATGCCATAAATATCAATCCCGCATATGCAGAGGCATACTACAACCGGGGGGTTACCTATGGCAAGCTCGGCAATCACAGGCAGGCTATCGAAGATTTCGACAGGGCGATCGAGGTCGGTACTGAACGTATAGAGCCTTATTATAATCGTGGTTTTGCCTATGAGGAACTTGGGGACTTTCGGAAAGCGATTGAAAATTACGACAGGGCCATCGAGATCAATCCTAAGAATGCAGAGGCATTTAACAGCCGAGGTGTTGCTTATGGCAAACTCGGAGACCACAGGCAGTCAATTTCGGATTATGAAAGGGCCATCGAAATCAATCCCGGGTTTGCAAGGGCCTTTAATAACAGGGGCTTTGCCTACGGCAGCCTGGGCAATCACAAACAGGCTATCGAGGATTACAACAGAGCCATCGAGGTCAATCCTGTCTATGCAAAGGCATATTATAACCGTGCTGTTGCCTATGGAGAACTTGGCCACTACGAACAGGCGGTTAAAGATATGAAAACAGCGGCAAGATTTAACAACGAAGACGCGATGAACGCTTTGAGAAGCATGGGGCTTAACTGGTAGCAATTATTAGTAGATACGACAAGATATGTTTCTATGTTAAAAACGAAGCTAATTATATGGATTTATCTTTTTCTGACGGCAGCTACACTCGTAGCATTTTGGCAGGTCAATTATTGCGACTTCATTAACTATGACGATCCTACATACATAACTGAAAATATCCATATCCGGCACGGGATTACGACGGAGGCAATTCGATGGGCATTCACGACCGGTTATGCCGGAAACTGGCATCCCGTGACATGGATATCCCACATGCTCGATGTCGAACTCTTTGGATTAAAGCCGCGATGGCATCATCTGATTAATCTCTTTTTCCACATTACAAATACACTGTTACTCTTTTTCGTTTTTCACCGGATGACCAAAGCGCCCTGGAAAAGCGCTTTCGTAGCGGCTTTGTTTGCGCTTCACCCTCTCCACGTGGAATCCGTAGCCTGGGTGGCCGAACGCAAGGATGTTCTTTCAACTTTTTTCTGGATGCTCACCATGGGCGCGTATGTCCATTATGTTGAGCATCCGCGATTCAGGAGCTACCTGGCTGTTTTTGCATTTTTAGCTTTGGGCTTGATGGCAAAACCCATGCTGGTAACCCTGCCCTTTGTCCTGCTCCTTCTGGACTACTGGCCTCTGCAGCGCTTCGAGCAAAAAGCATCCGCTCAGGAAATCTATGCGGAGAATAATCAGTGGGCATTTCGTCGTCATATGCTCTGGGAGAAAATGCCCCTTTTTGCCCTGGCGGCCCTTTCCAGTATCGCGACATTCATCGTTCAGCGAAAGGGAGGCGCGGTTGCTTCTCTCGAGGGAATTGCTCCGGGTGTTCGTATCGCTAATGCATTTGTTTCCTATATAATTTACGCCGGGAAGGCGATCTGGCCGAACGATCTTGCTGTTTTTTATCCGCATCCGGGGTCGTTGCCTTTCTGGCAGGTCATGGGTGCGGTTCTTCTCCTTGTTGCTGTAACCGCAACAGTTACCCTGAAGGCAAGGAGATTCCCATACCTGGCAACGGGGTGGCTGTGGTTTGCGGGTACACTTGTGCCTGTCATAGGGATTGTGCAGGTCGGCAGCCAGGCACTGGCCGACCGCTATACTTATGTCCCACTCATCGGTTTGTTCATCATGGCGGCATGGGGTGTTCCTGAACTCTTGAAAAATTGGCGCTACCGAAAAGAGGCCCTCGCTGCATCGTCGGCGTTGATCTTCATATGCCTGTTAATCTTTACATGGACACAGGCCGGCTATTGGCGAAGCAGCATTGAGTTGTATGATCATGCCCTGAAAGTTACAGGCAATAATGATACTATCCACAATAACCGGGGTGATGCCTATTGCCGCCTTGGAAATCTCAGCCAGGCTATTCTGGATTTTGACAAGGCTGTCGAGATCAATCCCCAATATGCAGAGGCTTATTACAACCGTGGTGTTACCTATGGCAAACTCGGCAATCACCGGCAGGCGATCGAAGATTTCGACAGGGCGATCGAGGCCGGTCCTGAGCGTACAGAGCCTTATTATAATCGTGGTTTTGCCTATGAGGAACTTGGGGACTTCCGGAAAGCGATTGAGAATTACGACAGGGCCATCGAGATCAATTCTGAAAATGCAGAGGCATATAACAGCCGAGGTGTTGCCTATGGCAAACTCGGCGACCACAGGCAGTCAATTTCAGATTATGAAAAGGCCATCGAAATCAATCCCGGGTTCGCAAGGGCCTTTAATAACAGGGGCTTTGCCTACGGAAGCCTGGGCAATCACAGACAGGCTATCGAGGATTATAACAGGGCCATCGAGATCAATCCCGACTATGTGAAGGCATATTATAACCGAGCTGTTTCCTATAGCGAACTTGGGAACCATGGGCAGGCGGTTGAGGACATGAAAACAGCGGCAAGACTTAACAACGAAGATGCTAAGAACCTTTTGAGGAGCCACGGGATAAACTGGTGAGCTAAATTAGTCAAGGGATGAATTGTTCTATAGAGAGGAGCGCCTCGCCGGAGATAGTGATTGATTTTACCCATTCACTCCGTATTTGTCCAGGGCTGACTCTACTCACCTGCGCATTTTTGTTTCATCTTTTTGGAAGATATGATCGGGTCAGTTATGCTAAGGAAAAAACAAATCCTGCCGGTTTACCTTTTTCTAACGGTTGCTGCCATTATAGCATTCTTGCAGGTCAATCAGTGCGATTTCATCAGTTATGACGATCCTACGTATGTAACTGAGAACATGCATATTCGACATGGCATCACGATGGAGACAATTCGGTGGGCATTCACAACCTATTATGCATCAAACTGGCACCCTTTGACATGGATGTCCCACATGCTCGATGTTCAACTCTTTGGATTAAATCCGCGATGGCATCATCTCATTAATCTCTTTTTCCACGTTACAAATACTTTATTGCTCTTTTTTATTTTTCACCGGATGACGAAAGCACCCTGGAAGAGCGCTTTCGTAGCAGCGCTGTTTGCGCTCCACCCCCTTCACGTAGAATCCGTAGCCTGGGTGGCCGAGAGAAAAGATGTTCTTTCCACTTTCTTCTGGATGATCACCATGGTCGCATATATCCATTATGTCGAGCACCCGCGGCTTAAGAATTACCTGGCTGTTCTCATATTTTTTGTTTTAGGCCTGATGGCGAAGCCGATGCTGGTGACCCTGCCTTTCGTGTTGCTCCTTCTGGACTACTGGCCTTTACAGCGCTTTGAGCTAAAAACCTCTGCTCAGAAAATCCTTACGGAGATAAATCAACCTGCATCTGCTAACACAAGAAAAGGAAAATCGAGCGGAAAGCGCACAGTGCAAGCAAGGGTGAAAGAAGAAGAACCGGCAGATCATAAATATCAGCGGGCATTGATCTATCCTTTGCTCCTGGAAAAAATCCCCTTTTTTGCCCTGACAGCGTTCTCATGTATCGTGACATACGTCGCTCAGAAAAACGGAGGATCGGTTGTATCCCTTGAAGTAATCGAACCGGTTGTACGTATCGCGAATGCTTCCGTTTCCTATATCATCTACATAGGAAAGACCTTCTGGCCAAATAATCTTGCCGTTTATTATCCTTACCCGGGGTTGTGGCCGCTCTGGCAGGTCTTTGGTGCAGCTCTGCTCCTTATCGCTGTAACCTTTGTTGCGATTTGGCAGGCAGAAAGACTCCCGTACCTGGCATTCGGATGGCTGTGGTTTGCAGGTACACTTGTGCCTGTAATAGGGATTGTGCAGGTCGGCGGGCAAGCCATGGCCGACCGCTATACTTATATCCCGCTGATCGGGTTGTTCATCGTGGCAGCATGGGGTATTCCGGAACTCTTGCAAAAATGGCGCTACCGGAAAGAGGCGCTTATTGCACTATCGGTGTTAATCCTTTTATGCCTTTTCTTTGTTACATGGAGACAGGTCGGGTACTGGAACAATAGCATTGCGTTATATGATCATGCCCTGAGTGTTACCGGTCCTAATGACGCTATCCTCAACAACCGTGGAGTTGCCTATGGCCAATCCGGCAACCTCATGCATGCGATTTCAGATTATGACAGGGCCATTGAGATAAACCCTGGAAACGTCGAGATCTATAATAACCGAGGTATTGCTTACGGCAAGCTAGGCAACCACAGGCAGGCGATTGATGATTTTGACAGGGCTATCAAGCTCAATCCCGAATATGAGGAAGCATTGTTTAACCGGGGAATTGCCCATGATAAACTTAGCTTCCATAGGCAGGCGATCGAGGATTTTGACAGGGTTATCAAGATCAATCCTACGCACGTCGAGGCCTGTTTTAACCGGGGTGTTGCCTATGGCGAACTTGGCAATCACAGGCAGGCGATTGATGATTTTGACAGGGTCATAGGGATCGATCCTGAAGATGGACGGGCGTATTTCAACCGGGCTGTTGCTTTTGGCGAACTTGGCAACCGCAGCAGGGCGATTGAAGACCTGAAAACAGCGGCAAGACTTAACAACGAAGATGCTAAGAACTTTCTACGAAGCGAGGGGATAAGGTGGTAGCAATTCTGATTTCTGGTGATAATTCAGCAATTCTTGATTTCTCTATGGGGCACCATGAAAAGGCGTAACCGGCAGGAGCGCGCTATGTGCATCCTTTTTTTCTGCGTTTTGCCGGTTTTTCTTGCCTATTTCCGCCACTATGTCAAAGATAAAATTTCGTGAACGTTTTCCGCAAAGTGGCGGCCACATCTTACCTGAAGTAGCGAAGATGCGACATTTTCTTCGCGCCTTCGCCTCTCAGCGTGAAAATTTGCATTCTTCATTGGGCGGGACCTCGTGCGGTGAGGTTGAGGAAAGTCATAAGGGTGATTACTGGAATCTTGAATACATCGGCATGATTGGAGATACTTATGCAGGGGCTGAATTTGGTCGGCCGGATCGGGTAAAATGAAATAATCGCCGGAAGCATTACTTCAGAATCGGGGTTAGAGTGCTGATTTCATTAATTGGAATGTCGGGTTCGGGAAAATCGTACTGGTCGGAAAAGCTCTCCAGACAGGGATTCAGACGATTTTGCCTCGACGCTCTTATTGCTCAGAAACTCTCCGCCGAACTCAGGCGAGAGGACGGAAGCATCCTGACCCTTGGAGAATGGATGGGATTCCCCTTTCAGGATGGCTACCAGGAAAGGGAGGACCTGTATCTTTCCTCTGAAAAGCAACTGATGGCTGAAGCTCTCGACTGGATCGATGAAAACGTCTGCACCGGCTTGCATGAAGAAAATGTCGTGCTGGATACCACCGGAAGCGTTATCTATACCGGAGACAATATACTCAAGAGGCTCAAGTCGCTCACAACGGTCGTAAACTGCACAGTTCCGGTTGTAATCAGGGAAGCAATGCTTCGGCAATACTTGTCAAATCCGCGGCCTGTGCTGTGGAGGGGGATGTTCAACATCGGACCCGGCGAAAGCACTGAGGAGGCACTGTTTCGCTCCTATAACGCGCTGCTCGATTCGCGGCAGGTCCTCTACCACGAACTGGCGGACGTCGAAATAGACTACTTCACGCGAAACAGCCCCGATTTCAGGATTTCCGATTTCCTGGAGATCGCGGGCAAAATCTGCAAAAAAATCCGCTGCGTGCATGAATGACCACCTTGGTTTCAACTGAAAAAATAAGGGTCGTTATCTTCCACCAGGGGGCGCTCGGGGATTTCCTCATGGCGGCCGGCGCCATAGAGGAGCTTGCCGAGGCCTTTGGCAGCGGGGCGCGTGTCGACTTCTGGTCAAAACCTGAGCACGTGTCTCTGCTGGACGGAAAGAGTTTCGTGGGAGCATGCCATCCACTTGAGGGCGCCCTCATAGCCTGCCTCCTCCAGGACAGCCTCTGGCGCAGTGCCGATCTTCCCGATTTCCTGCTCAAGGCCGATCTGGTATTCATCTTCGGCCAGACCGGATCACGCCTCATGGCCGAGAGACTCTCACGACGCCTTTCTGCAAATGTTAGCTGGATTCAATCATTCCCTGCTGCGAGCGATCCTAGCGCTCATGTCTCGCATTTCCTGCGAGGGCAATTGAACGACCTCGGATGGCCGATTGCCGGGAAGCCCCTTCACCTCTCTGCTCATGCCTCTGAGAAACAGGCCGCCATGGATTTTCTTCGCGGGCTCGGGATTCGTTCGGTGCCGATTTTCATCCATCCGGGGAGCGGCGGCAGGGGCAAAGTCTGGCCCCTCAGTAACTGGCATGGCCTGCTTGACTGGATTCGAAGCAAATGGCCCTCTCAAGCTCTCCTCTCCATTGGGCCGGCTGATGAGTACATGGAAGAATTCTCCGGGGCAATGCGGGAGGCTGGAGTCCCCATCGTAAGCGGACTGTCGCCGGTGAGGCTCTCTGCCTTGCTCGCATTGTGCGGGATGTACATTGGGAGCGATTCCGGAGTAAGCCATCTGGCGGCTGCGGTTGGAATACCTACTATCGCCGTTTTTGGGCCGACCGACCCCCGCGTGTGGGCGCCGCAAGGAAGGAACGCAGTAGTTGTGCGAAGGACCTGGCAGGAAGAGGATGTTTTTGCATGGGCGCCTTCAGACAAGCCTGATTTTCAAGACAAAGAAATTTCCGGTTTTGTTTTGGATATACTCTCAGCAAGCAGTGCTTTCGCCGCAGTCTCTCATGACCACGGGCCACCCTAAACCATGAAAAGACCCGTGGGATGGGTGGAGCGAAGCGCAACCCATCGAGCGTTTTCGTGAGAGACAGTGCGAGGAGAAAGCCTGAGCTGGTAAGCGGGGTAGTTGGTAAGAACTGTTCACCTGTTCATCCGTCTCAGGAAAAGAGAAAAACAGAGACCTCCGTGCCGGGGTCAAGACCCTCCACGTGTTCGGGAATGACCACATATCCGTCGGCGCGGGCCAGTATGCTGATCGCCCCCGATTTCCCGAATATCGGTGAGGCCTCCGGAACGCCCCCGGTTCTGCGTGAAAGGAAAACCGGAACATAATCGGTTTTGCCGTGCACCGACGGGATCTGCCGGTTGAGGATAGCACTGAGAGTTCGCGCCGGGGGAAGTTCAGTTTCCGTCATGCCCTGCAGCTTCCACAGACTGGGAAGCACGAATGCCTGGCAGGTGATCAGCGCGGATACGGGCTGGCCCGGCAATCCCCAGAAAAGCACACCGCCGGCTCGCCCAAAGATCGTCGGCTTTCCGGGCCGAATCGCGACCCCGTGCACAAGAAGCTCCGATTCGGGCAAACCGGACAGGACCCTGGTCGTGTAATCCCGGACCCCGACAGAGCTGCCGCCTGAAAGCACTATCACGTCATGGTCCGAAATGGCCTCACTGCACACTGAGACTAGATCTTCAAGCCTGTCGGGAACCATCTCGCGCATCCCGATCCGCGCGCCGGCGGATTCAATCAGGGCCGCAAGACTGAAGCTGTTTATATCCCTTACCTTTCCGGGGGGCAGAGGACGTGTCCGAACCGGGACTATTTCATCTCCTGTCGATATCAACGCCACGCGAGCTACCCTGGTAACCTCCACCTCGACTATCCCAAGTGCCGCCAGGACACCGACATCCTGGGGTCGAAGCATGGCGCCTTTTCTGAACAGGGCAGCGCCGGGTGCGATATCTTCCCCGGCCTTGAGCACGTTCTCACCCGGCGCCACGGGCCTCGTCACCTCGATTGTGGTATTATCGAGCGCCGAGGTGTATTCGACCATCACCACCGCATCGGCGCCCTCGGGAAGCATCCCACCGGTCGGGACCTCTACAGCCTTTCCCGGCGCGGCCTGGACCCCGGGCGCCTCACCTATGACCACTTGACCCGATGTTTCCAAAAGAGCCGGCAGGCTTTCGGATGCGCCAAAGGTGTCTCGCGCCCGCACGGCATACCCGTCCATCGTCGCACGGGCGAAATGGGGTACCGGCTCGGTTCCCGCCATATCCGAAGCAAGCCTCCTCCCGCAGGCGAGCGCGAGTGAAACCGGCTCTGGCGGGAGTGGTTTGACGCAGTCCAGGATCGCCAAGACCTCATCGGCGGTTTTGACTTTGAGAAACTGGGCCATCAGATCTCAACACCTTGTCGAAAAGTCGGAATTTTTGTGATGCACGAAAAAGCTCGACCCAACTAAAAGTCTCTCGGATTCACATGATTGGATGTTACCCGGCATTCGGCGACTGCCCGCTGGAACGGTAAAAGTGAATTGTATACACGAACACGGCTGGCGTAAAGCCCGCGGCCGCGAACCCCAAATTCGGCAAACTGTTATCCGAGCGGGGTTGGCTTATGGGGGCGGGATTTATCCCGGGGCTCTATTGAAAAAGCCCGGATGGAGGTCATCCATCCGGGCTCCGGTCAGCTCAGGCCAACCAATCTGTTACTAGAAGTTCCACTGCAACCGACAGCCCAGTTTCCAGGAGTCGGTAGCCGCGGGTGTCAGGTACTTGGCCGCATTGATCGTGGAAGCAGTATTTCCGAATATGGAAACAACTTGAGTTGGTCCGGTTCCCGTTACAGTCGCTGTTGGTACCGGCAGCGGACAGAAAGCGTCGTCCGCGAAAAGGTATGCGCCAACTATTGTCAGCGTCAGATTGTCCACGATCTTCTGGTCAATATAGAAGTCAACTTCATTGCCTATGGCGCTGGACATCTGGTACGACGTAGCGCTGGAATAGGAGTACGGATTACGGGCGCTAATCGGAAGGGCAGGGTTCACTCCATGAGGTGTTAAACTAGTTGGGTCGAAAGCGACCGGAACGGCATCCGGTGTCCCCCAGTACCAGTAAGAAGCGCTCAGCTTCGTACCCGGGCAAAGCTGATATGAAGAACCGGCGGTAAGCGTATACAGGTTGTTCGGGAAGCCGTAGCCTCTCCAGTAGTCTGTGCCGGCCAGACCACCGGCTCCAGGACCGCCGGACTCAATTGTGCTGACGCTAAAGCCTTGTTTGTATCCGCGTTCGATGTACACATCGTCGCCCAAAACACCGCCGCCGATGATTTCAGAGCTGTACTTCGCGGTGGCCAGCGGATACGTAAACCAGGTAACGTCCGTGCTGGTCATCATCCTGAAGGGCGCAATTTCAGACCCCGGCCCCGGAATTTCCTGGCCAGGGTAAACTTTGATCTTCTTGTTGTCAAATGTCACGGTTGTAGCTTTTGTACCGGTGTTAAACGTGGGGGTGCTGGTGCCTATTCCGTTGGAGCCCACGTTGCTCGAGAACTCAGGGCCGGTGGTTAAGAAACCGCCCACGTTAAAGGTAAAAGGAGTACAGAAGTAGGTTAGGCCGGCATCGATCATATACCCGGTATAATCGGACTGGCTTTGACTCCCGGTGATACGGGTCTGGAATTTACCCGAGTTAGCACCTGTCAATATCGGCCTGCCAACATCCTCAATCGCAATTGGATTTACGTAACTGACGCTTCCCAGGTTCTGTACAAAATTGACATACCCGAGCAGCCAATCAGTTTTATAGGTAACATTTACGCCGATGTCGAACAGGTTGTTTTGCGAAATGTTTTGAAAATTGGGAATAAACCCGTTATTCGAAAAACCGGTGTAAGATGATACAGGGGTGTTAAGTGTCGTAGGATCGAAGCTTGTAGTGGTCTGGTGCCCATCCTGATACAGACCTACAACGGTGGCCTTCCAGGGAGCGCAGACATAGTCGACCGACATAAAAACGGTATCGAGGTTTAAACTCTGGTTCGTGTAAGAGAGAAACGTATTGCTAAAGCCAGAGGTAGCCAGAGGAGGCGCGGCGCTGCCGTATCTTCTCTCAGCACCGTACTGGCCGCCGATGTACCCTACGGCTATACGGAAGGGATCCAGCTTGGTAATGAAGACGGCCGCTGAAAAGTCGTCATCCAAGATCCAAGAATCCAGCAGACTGATGGTCTGGATACCGATAATAGTGGTCGTGGGACACACAGGGACTTTGAACTCTAAATACGCATTCTTGATCTCTATTGATGTGCTGTCTGCACCGATCTCGCCACCGCCGTTTTGCCCCGTCCTGATACCCACCTGGGAAGCAGCAAGACCGGGATCGCCCCAGGTTGTGTCGCCCATTTCGAATTTCGTTACAACCTTGAGGTTTGGACTGCCCTGGAAGGTAAAGTAGAGGCGAAGGCGCTGGTCTATATAGAACCTGTTGTCATTAGCGTTCCAATAGCCGTTCGGCTTGCCTACACTGGTGATTGTCTGCGGCTGGAAGTTTCCATAGTAGCCTCCTTCTTCCGTTCCGCTCATATTACCATCTGACGAATTGATTCGCCAACGGAACTGACCGCCGTACAGAAATTCCACATCCGCGAACGCCGGCATGGCGACTGATAACGCCACCAGGGCCACGGCAAAAATTAGCAAATACTTCTTCATGCTCTCTCCTCCTCAGAAGCTGACGCTATTTGCGAACTCTTTCCTTACTACGCCCCATCCTATTGATCTTAAAAGTGAATTCCACCTCCCTTCCCTGTCTGAAAAAGGTTCACAGCTTGCCCCAATACAGAATTGGCGAAATTTTACTTTGGAGTTTCAATAAATGTCAATAAAAAAGCTCTTTTAGTAAATAAAAATCAATTTTTGTAAAGTTACGTACTTTTTGTTTCATATTGTCCCGAAAAATAACAAAAGACTTGATATGCGGACCGCCCCTGATTTATTGTACGGCTCCGGGGAAAATCGAACCTATGTGCGCCCAAGTTTTCGAAAACGACTGAAAATTGAAGCTTTTTGAGGCAAGAGCGTCCAATATCGCGCATGACCCCTGAGATTCGCAATCAGCAGTGTATGTGATTCAAATAAGCACAATCAATCCCGAAGGAGACTGGCATGTTCAACCGAAAATCCGTAACCTTATTTGCATTGTTTTTGCTCTTTTCCGGGTGTGTGGCGCCTTGTATGGCCGCCCCCCCGGGGGAGACAGGACCGGTGAAGGTAGCGATTCTACCTTTCACCATGAACACGCCGGCAAATCTTAATTATCTCCAGAGCGGAATCCGCGACATGCTCGCTTCGCGGCTTTCGTGGCAGGGCAAGGTCCAGGTTGTGGACAAGTCCGAATCGGACAGGGCCGCCAAGGGAGCAAAGGAAATATCGCAGAACGAAGCCCAACGGATCGGTGCCGGCCTCAAGGCGGATTACGTTCTGTACGGGAGCATCACCAGCACGGGCCAATCAGTTAGTATAGATGCGAAAATGGTGCAGGTTTCGGGCAAGACTGAGCCAGTAGCCTTCTATGCCCAGACGAAGAGCCTGGACGACATCATGCCCCAGGTAACCCTGTTTGCCCAACAGATAAATCAAAAGGTTTTCGGGAAACCTGAGGAAAAGACTCAGACGGCATCGGCCGAGGCTGAAGCGCTGGCCACCCGCAATCCCGAATTGCTCCTTCCGGGCGCTACCGCCGCCGGAGACAAGATATCCTACCTCAACCCCAATTTCGTCGAGGTTACCGCTGAAGGCTCCCTCAGGCAGCCGGGAATGTGGAGAAGCCAGGACCTTCAGGGTGGTGTACTCGGTATGGATATCGGCGATGTTGACGGTGACGGAAAGGCCGAGATCGTTACCATTCAGATGAGAAAGTTGACCGTCTACAAAAAGCAAAACCAGGGCCTGCAGACAGTGGCCACATTCGAAGGGAGCACTGTCGATCGTTTTGCATGGGTCAGCGTGGCGGACGTGAACCGTGACGGAAAAGCGTACATATTCCTGACGAACCTGAGGACAAAGAACTCCAGCAGGCCTTTGTCCTCCGACCAGGCCAAAGACAACCCCGATCAAAGCGTCGATGTTTCCTCCTATGTGCTAAGCCTTTCCGGCGGCAAGCTCCAGGTGGTCGCCCAGAGCGTCCCCTATTATCTGAACGCGATTCATCTCGGGGCGCGGGGAAAAGTCGTTATCGGACAAAAGCAGGGCGACAAGTACACGGAAGCCTTTTACGGGGGCATCTTCGAAATGCAGCTTCGTGGCGGCTCACTTGTTCCGGGACCTGCGGTCAGCGCGCCAAAAGAAGCCAATGTATTCAATTTCGTAAAAGCCAGCATCAAGGGCGACGGGTCCGAGCAAATCATAATGATCGATAATTCTCATAAGCTGCGCATCCTGAGCGGGGGCAATGACCAGATTTGGAGAGGCAACGGTATCTTTGCGGCCACGACCAACGCATTCGAATCCAAGGTCGAGGACCGCCGGTTTGCAATGGTGGACCTTTATGCCATTCCTTCCCCCATCCTGATTACCGATCTGCGCAAGAACGGGATTCCCGAAGTGGTACTGAACCGCAATACCACCAGTTTCGACAAATGGCTGCCCAATTCCATGAAGTATTACGACCAGGGAGAGATCGTGTCCCTTTCATGGGATAATATGGGACTGGTCGAAAACTGGAAGACGAGGGAGTTAAACGGGCAGGTTACGGCACTGCGTATCGGAGACATCGAGGGGAGCGGCAGGCAGCAACTGGTGATAAGCATGGTATATGCGAAAGACCTGCTCAAACTCTACGATGCGAGAAGCGTCGTCTTTACCTACGATTTGAACGTGAAACCGGGGCCTGCCAAACCGGCCCCGGACGAAAAGGAAACCGTCCCGATACAGCCTGCGAAGCAGGCGGCAAGTAAGCCGGGGAATTGACCAGAGCGGTGCGATCTTCTACAAAAACAGAACCAGTCAAATAACGTTCGTTTTTGAATTCAGCAAAAAACAAAATCCTCCGGTCCCGGAGGATTTTGTTTTTTATGGGTCGGGGTGAGTGTGTTTATGCCGTTGGATTTCTTTTCGTGACTGCGATGCTCTGGGTATATGAGCTTAAGGGAAGCGGCCGGCCCCGCAATGTCCCGCAGGAAGGCCTCGAGGGAATTTGGCCGGAGCCGCCCTTCTATTACCTTTTTTACAGAAAACAATCGCTGGAATCTGTTCTGGAGTGGCTGGGACCGAATCCCGAGTGGCGCCTGACGTCTCGATACAGTTTGCCTTATGAGAGATGGCAGGACATTTCTATCCCTCAAATCAACCTGGGGTCTTTCGTCATCCGGCTTTCGACAGGCCCGGCGGAAAAGCCTGATATCCCCGGCGGGATCGCAATTCGCCTCGACCCGGGAATTGTTTTCGGTTCGGGCCTTCATCCCACGACCCAAGGGTGCCTGCTTGCGATATCCGGGATTTTCGGATCCAATGAGATCCATACAGCGGTCGATTTGGGGACCGGGACCGGAATCCTTGCGGTCGCCTGCGCCCTGGCGGGGGCAAAATCCGTTTTGGCTATTGACCGCAATCCTCTCGCGCTGAAGATATCTTCGAAAAACGCTCAGACAAACGGGGTTTTTGACAAGATCACGTTCATCGAGGCTGACCGGCTGGGGGTTATAGATATCCGGCCGGACCTTCTCATTATGAACCTGGAATGGCTCATTCTCGAGGGTGTCCTGACGGCGGGAGAGTGGAGGAATGCCGGGCGGGTCGTCGTGGCCGGATTCCTGGAAGGCAAACTTGAGTCGGTCAAAAGATTCGTCCGGCCCCATTTCCTCGTAGAAACCCTGATCGTGCGGGAAGGATGGCCCACCGTTACCCTGGCCCGGGCCGAAGCAGATCCACAGCGGCCCTGATCCGTTCGGCGACCTGGCGCATTTCCCCTTCGTCCGCGTAGGGGTGTCTCGGCCAGAAAAAGCCTTTCAGACCGTCTTTCTTTTTCCTCGGGACCACGTGTACATGAAGGTGGGGAACGCTCTGGCTGATTTTATTGTTGATTGCGACAAAAGTTCCCTCGGCGCTCATACTTTCTTCGACCGCGCGGCACAGAAGCTTTGCGTTCGAAAAAAGCGGTCCGGTCAGGCGGTCCGGCAGATCCATCAACGTCTCGTGATGGGCCCTGGGGACCAGCAGGCAGTGGCCCGGAAAGAGCGGGCGGTAGTCCAGAAAGGCGATGCAGGATTCATCATCAAGCACGATGGGGGCGAGCAGTTCGCCTGAAACGATCCGGCAGAATTTGCAGGTCTTTATCTCTGGCATAAGTTACTGTTCACGTCTCAAGGGTCCCGAGTCACGGACCTTCGACCCGCGACTCTCCACTTTCGACGCTCCCTCAAAAACTATCTCGAGAACGTCATGAAGGGAACGGACGCCTATGCTGCGGGCATCCATTTCCTGAGAAAGCTGCTCTGAGTTGCTACGGGGCATCAAGTAGGATGCAAACCCGAGCTTGGATGCCTCCGCCACACGGAGCGCACTGTGTCCGACTCCCCTTACCTCACCGGCAAGCCCCACCTCGCCCCAGACCACCAGGTCCTGTGGAAGCGGCCTGTCGAGATAGCTGCTCATTAGAGCGGTGGTCATTGCCAGGTCGGCAGCGGGTTCCACGAGCCGCACCCCGCCCGCCACATTTATGAACACGTCCTGCTGCGCAAAGTTGAACCCGAGCTTTTTTTCCAGCACGGCGAGCAAAAGGGAGAGCCGGTTTGTGTCAACTCCCATGCTGGTACGGCGCGGCTGCATCCAGCCGGTCGCACTGACCAGGGCCTGAAGCTCGACAAGAATCGGCCGCGTGCCCTCCACGGAACAGGCCACAACGGAGCCGGAGACACCCTTGGGGCGCTCGGCCAACAGCAACTGGGAAGGATTGGGAACCTCCTCCAGGCCGCTTTCTTTCATTTCGAAAACTCCGACCTCGTTAGTCGAGCCGTAACGGTTCTTAACCGCCCTAAGCAGACGGAAGGTGTGGGTCCTGTCCCCTTCGAGGTATAGAACTGTGTCCACCAAATGCTCAAGGGTTCGCGGACCCGCGATGGCGCCCTCCTTTGTAACGTGGCCGATTACGAAAATGCTGATCCCGGCTTCCTTGCCCGTCCTCATGAGCCTCGATGCGCATTCCCGAACCTGGCTGATGGATCCCGGCGCAACGTCCAGCATACTGGTGTACATAGTCTGGATGGAGTCCACAGCTACGACCAACGGCGGATTCTTCTCGATTTCATCGAGCACGGCTTCCAGTGAGGTTTCTGAAAAGATGAACAGGCCGGGTGAGCAGACCCCGAGCCTCTGAGCGCGGGATTTCAACTGCTGGGGGCTCTCTTCGCCCGAGACGTAGAGAACGTGACCTCCTTTGGTCATCATTGAAAGCGCCTGGAGAAGAAGGGTGGATTTTCCGATGCCGGGATCGCCCGCGAGAAGAACGATAGAGCCTTTTGTCAGACCGCCCCCCAACACACGATCCCACTCGCCCATGCCTGTATGGAGGCGGACCTCGCCGTCGGACCGGATTTCATCGAGACTGACCGGATGGGCCGAAAGGGTTTTCGCGATTTTCGAGGCCAATTTCGAGGCCCTGCCAGGCGCCACCTCTTCGGTGAAGCTGTCCCAATTCTGGCATTCGGGACATTTGCCCATCCATTTCGGGCTTACATAGCCGCACTGCTGGCAACGGAAGATCAATTTCTGCTCAGCCATTTTCCACCTTCTCTCATCGACGCTGACGTTTTGCAGGGCGATGCGAAAAATCCTACTTCTTCTCGATACCCTTCTGCATGCCCTTAAGAAATTCGCCAAGCGCTTGACCGGCTTGCTCGGGCGGCATCTTTTCGATATCTCCAAGCCCCTTCCCCATATTCTCCAGTTTATGCCGGAAGCTTCTCGCGGAGTGCTGCATCGAAACGGAGCCGATCGCAAGAATAGCGAAAATAACGCCAAAGACGATCCAGGCAATCTTTAGCTCTGTCCCATGCACTTCAACGGAAGCGCAGATGAGTATGTAAGTCGTCCACGCCAAGCCGGCTGCGACCCCCAGATACGGAATGAAATAGAGCGCGGCGGTAATCGGGATGATCGCCAGCGCATAGGCCGCGCATCTGAAGGAGACCTCATAAGACTGCTGCGACCCTAATAACCGCCAGATTACGAAAAGAATGGCCGCGCTAACGAAGGTGAAAAGCCCTGTTAATATCGGTGTGATGATCAGCATAATCATAACCATCGTAAAGAAATGGGCGAACCCAAACACCAGAGGGTTCAGGACGGCCCTGACGACGCCTGCGGCAACCCCCATGGCGACTGCGAAAACAAATGGATCGGCAAAACCCCCCGACCTTTGCATTTGCCGGTAAAACGACGCAGGATCTCTGATGACTGACTGAACTATTTCGACAATAGAGTTAAAGATTGCGTTCGGATCTCTTGCGCCATTTATCTCTTCCATTTCGCATTCCTCCTGTGGCTGAATTACAAATAAAACGGCAAAAAACGGGCATCTCCGCGACAAACAATCTTACCAGCTTCTCGGGAGATTTGAAATAATTCCCGGGCTCGCGGAAGGGGGATCAGGCGCTACCGCCGGCATGGCAAACGGCACGCTTCCGGCTCAGTGTAGGTTATCGACTACACTAAAGTAGTCAAACGACGACAGATGTATCCAATGGCCTGCAGGCGACCGGGTTCAAAACGTTGTCCGGAAGCGCCTGATGCGGTTTCTTCCATTATGGCATGATTTTGGAAGGGAATTTTTCCGGACCACCTGATACAATTGAGCCAGCTTGGCGAAAAGCCGCTCTCAGGTTCAGCGGAGGCATTAAAGCAAAGCCCGTGATCCGTGCGAGGTGTGGAGATTGAGATCGTCGGGACGGAAGACCTGACAAAACCTTTCCAGCTCGAAATTAACTGCCTGGGGCCCTGGGCCCGCCGCTGTTGACTTAATTGAAGAACTCAATTATTGTCTGAGATTAATTCCTGTTTCATTGGCCATCACGTTGAGCTTATTGCGGATTTCGGGATGGCTGGTCAAGGAAACAAAGATGAGGCTGACAATTTTTTCCCGAATCATGATTGCCCAGAGCACCCTTGTGTTGCTCGTTCTGGCTATAAGTGTTTTTGCCGTTGGCAAGCTCCGCCTTGTTTCGCAACTGAATACAGAGGCCCTCACGGTTGATTCCGCCTGCATCATCGAGGAGAAAAGGCTTCTGAAGTCGTTTCTGGACGAGATGCGCAACTCTGAAAAATACCTGCTGATACGAGACCTTTCGTTTCGCGAAGCATACGAAAACAATAAAAATGATTTCAGCGACTCAATGCTCAAGATAAGTTACACTGTCGATACCGAGCGCGAAAAAGAGCTCATAAGCCAGATCAGAGCCCTCCATGAAAGGTATGAGCAGGAAACGGACCTGATCAATTTTGGCGAAAAGGGATCGGATGCAACAAAAGCCAATCTGAGCGAGGGCATAATAGAGAGAACCAATGAGCTTATTCGGCTGAGGGATCAGGCAGCCTCTTCAAAAACGGCTCTGGCTGGAGCCCATGCGGCATCGGCTGCCGAGGTTATGTTCTGGCTGACAGTATTCGGAATTGCAGGCGCCCTGGTAATGGCTTACCTGTATGCGCGCGGAATAAGCCGCCCCCTGAGTCAGCTTGCGCGGGAGATGCGCCGCATAGGTCGGGGCGAGTTTTACCACACGGCTCACGTCAATGGCCCCAGAGAGGTCGGCGAACTGGCTCGATCCTTCAACCTGATGGCCGAGGAACTTGAGCACCTGGATCGTCTGAAAGCAGATTTTACAGCTCATGTTTCGCACGAGTTGCGCACGCCTCTCACGGCTATCCGGGAAGGTACGGCGCTATTGCTCGAAGGAATACCCGGGCCGCTTACCAAAAACCAGAGTGAAATACTGGAGGTGGTCCGAAATCATAGCCAGCGCCTCTTCCAGAGTATTTCATCCATCCTCGATCTGTCCAAAATGGAGGCCGAGATGATGGATTACGAATTCACCATGTGCGACTTGAGGACATTAATCAATAAGTCCATAGAATCTGTGGATTTGATTGCACGAAAACGCGACATTAAGTTACAGACGAAAATAATGGGACCAATTTCAATGTTTATGGCAGACGAGCGCAGGATTCAACAGGTCCTGGACAATCTTTTGAGCAATGCTTTGAGGTTTTCTCCGGTAGGAGGCGAGATTCGGGTGGAAGCCCTTGCTGTGCAGAGCGATCAACGGGAGGCCCACGCAGTTGAAATACGAGTCTCGGACGATGGCCCCGGTATTCCGGCAGTAGAGGTCCAGAATATTTTCAAGCATTTCTATCAGAGCAAGAACCAAAAGGCTAAAGGACAGCACGGAACCGGTCTGGGCCTCGCAATTGCCAGACATATCGTTGAAGCGCATAAAGGCAGGATCTGGGCCGAAAGTGAAATCGGGTGCGGAGCAACCTTCCACGTCCTTTTACCGATCCGTTTAGATATAGACTCTAACATGCAATACTCGACATTAGCAAAGCGAGCCATTAATGCGTAGCAAATCACAAGTTCTGCACGGTGCGGCTGTTTTTTTGATCTTCGCCCTGATCGCCGGCTGCGAAGCATCGAAGACCCCGATAGTTCAGCAAATAATTCAGCCGGCACCCTTATTTCCTCCCCAGACCGTAATGGAAACCGGCGACTATGCGGGCTTTTTCACGGAAAACACCGAAACGCTCAAAGCCTGCCAGGATCCCGATAAATGCACTATAGCGCTTTTCAACCTCGCCTTCCTTCACTCATATTCGAAAAGCCCCTATTATGATCCTCGAAAGGCCCTGAAGTACATCGAAGACCTGAACACAGCCGCGCCGGGAAGCCAGTGGGCTTACCAGGCCATGGTCTGGAAAGGGCTGATCGAAAAGAATATGCAATTGCAGAAAAAATTAATGACGAGGAAGCGCCCGGCGCGTGAGGAATCCAAGACCAAAGAAGCCTCGGAACCGGAGGCGGATGAATCGGCCAGGCTGCCGGATTCCTCTCAGGAAGTCGATTGGGAAGTGGACCGGCAGCGCTTTGAAGACGAGATCAGGTCCAGAGATGAGACCATAAGAGAACTGAATAGACAAATTCAAAAATCACGTCAAATTGACATTGAAATTGAAAAAAAAGAACGTGGGCTTCTGTATTGATAGCAGAAAGTCAAAGAGCTAAGGAATTAAATCCCTCTGATGGCTACTGAGAGAATTCTTGCCGTTGATGATGATCCGGGGCTGTTAACTCTGATGAAAGCTCGTCTGGAGTCGGCCCAATACCAGGTCACCGTTGCGTCCGGAGGCGAGGAAGCGCTTGTCCACGCCAGTGAGAGCGTATTCAGCGCGGCTATCCTCGACTTAAAGATGGACGATATGGACGGCATCGCCCTGATGGAACAACTGTTGAAAATCCAGCCTTATCTTCCAGTGATCATCCTCACAGCCTATGGCACCATCGAGCGCGCTGTAGAAGCCACCAAGAAGGGAGCCTACGACTTTCTGACCAAACCTTTCGAGGCCAAGGACCTCTTGTATCGCCTCGAAAAAGCCCTTGAAGTCGGCCGGTTGAAGGTAGAGGTCGACAGGCTCCGGCACATGGTCAAACAGAGGTATCAGTTTGACAACATTATAGCCTCCAGCCAAAAGATGCAGCACATCCTGAACCAGGTTGCCCAGATCGCCTCAACGGATTCGACCGTTTGCCTCTATGGAGAGAGCGGCACCGGCAAGGAGTTGATGGCAAAGGCCATTCACCTGAGCAGCCCCCGTTCAAAAGGCCCCTTCATAGCCATCAATTGCGGAGCTATCCCTGAAGGCCTCCTGGAAAGCGAACTCTTCGGACACGTCAAAGGCGCATTTACCAGTGCTGACGCACCGAAGAAAGGCCTGTTCCAAATGGCCGAAGGCGGCACCCTTTTCATGGATGAGATCGCCGAACTTCCCACGACGCTTCAGGTCAAGCTTTTGCGGGTCTTCCAGGACCGCGAATTCTATGCGGTCGGCGGGACCAAGCCGGTAAAGATTGATATCCGCCTGGTAGTTGCAACGAATCGCGATCTTTGGAAAGCCATTCAGGAAGGCAACTTCCGGGAGGATTTATATTATCGCATTCATGTAATACCGATTTTTCTGCCCCCGCTGCGCGAGCGGATAGAAGATGTGCCGCTGCTGGCCAATCATTTCCTCCAGCATTTCAGCCGTGAGATGAACAAGAATATTCAGGGGCTTGCGCCCGAAGTCATGCAGCAGATGATGCTCTACAGTTGGCCCGGAAACGTTCGCGAACTCTCCAATGTAGTCGAAAGAGCCGTGGCCCTTTCGACTAAAACCGTGTTAACGCCCGAATCCCTGTTCCTTGGGGGAGGTGAATCGCCTTCGGCCAACAAAAAGCTCATGCCACTCGATGATGCAAGAGAAGAACACGATAAGGCTTACCTGACCCAGGTGCTCACGGAAACCGGTGGAAACGTTTCGCGGGCCGCCGCCCTGGCGGGCAGGTACCGAGCCGAATTCTATAAACTGATGCGAAAATACGGAATCAACCCTGGCGATTTCAAAGGCAGTGCCGGTCAATAAGACCACCCCGCCTCGCGGGCGTGCACAAAACTATCAACCGAAATCAAGGCGCGCTCCGCTGGTAGGCGCTCAGACTGTCGGCGATCTCGACATTTTGAGCTGTTATCAAAACCTCCGCAACACTGTATGTTTATGTCTCTGATTTCCTCCGCTGTGTAGTTAAAATCCTACAAAACCGCACGACCGAGGCCGCGTAGATCGGCCACCAATCCAGCTTCCAGACTTGGCACAGCCGATGCATATATAGATGGCAGTGGATCGATCTCTTGGAATCAATATTAATGAAGGAGGCAATTATGTCGGTGGCGATTCTTAATCCCTTAGCATATGTCTCGGTGGTTATTTATCTTATATACATTCTTATAGAAGGCTGGAAGAGACTGGTTTTTGTTTCCTAAGGTAAACAGGCCTTCATGGCAAAAGGAACTGCGATGAATAAAGTGATGAATAAAGTATTGCTGGTAGATGACGACGAAGACCTTCTGTTTCTTATCGGTGAATACCTGGAAGCGTATGGAATTAAATTCGATCTGGCTGAAAGCGCTGCCCAGGCCCGCAAGCGCCTGAAATATAGCGAATATGACCTCATCATTTCGGATCTCAATATGCCGGGCGAATCCGGCTTCGATCTGTTTCGTTCCGTGTCATCCAGGTACCCGGAGCTTCCCTTCGTACTAATGAGCGGAAACCGTGATCCACGTCTGAGGCGCGAAGCAGTGAGCATGGGAATTTGCAATTTTGTGGAAAAACCATTCCTTCTAAGCGATTTGAAGCGAATTATTACCGATTTGGCCTGCGTAAAACCGGACGCAATGGGAGCGCCTGCGGCATAAAGCTGAAACAATCGCAGCTTTTCGTTTCAGGTATGAGGGGTAAGATTTTTCGGAGTTAGTCGGGGGAAAACGATATTTGCAGTTAGGGGGAACTTTTCGGAGGGGACATGCGGATACTCAAGTGCTCAATGATTGTACTTTTGATTTGCAGCGTCTTCGGGTGTGCCGGGTTGAGCTCAACAGAGCAGAGTACGTTGAGCGGGGGAGCGATCGGTTCGGTTGCCGGCGTAGGTGCGGCAGCAATACTGGGAGGGCCGTTACTGGTCGGGGCTGCCGCAGGGGCCGCCGCCGGAGCGGTCGGAGGTCTCGTAGTTGACGAAATGCAAAGGAAGTAGGCAGGGAAAGATCTGACAACAGTTGGCAATTATGTCTCCGCCTCGCTCCGTCTCACCGTTAGCCCCGGGATCTTTACGGAACAGGTGGTACTAAAAGGGGCCGGCTCAAAAATGAGCCGGCCCCTTTAATTTTCCGGAGGCGGCAAGCGGATTTGAACCGCTGTATAACGGTTTTGCAGTGCGAAAAAGCACTTTTTACGAAGTCTTACGAATTGTTACCGGCAGTTTAAGTATTAATGATGCCAACGACTTAGTGCGTTCTTCGTTAACTTCGGATGTTGCCGTTTGCTATTGAAAAATACTGCTGATGGACACCTAAAGACACCCTCGAAAACCCACTTGCGGTAGTTCCTGCATACGAAGCGCCAGGATACGCTTTAAAGCCACGATCTCGTGTCAAGCCATGAAAGATATATGGCCTCCTCCCGTGGAGCGGATTCAATCTTTTGCGCCTTCCGATTTTTCGCGCCCTACTCCTGCATGGCCTGTACCATTTTTTTCCTTCAGGGTGGGGGGTGCCTGACCGCTTGCAATTTCGTAGCTGAGCGCGCCCAACGCGTCTATACCGCCAGGCCAATTTTTCAGAAAAAACGACAACTGGAGTTCCTGCATGAACTCTTCTTCACTGTAGGATTTGATTTGGGGCTTTTGCCATTCCATCTCTAATCTCCGTCCCTTTTTATATGTGACTTCTTTTAATGTGACTTCCACTTTCCCTTTAATGGGGCGAAAGTTAGGTGGGCTTTCGCAACTTACAAGGGGTGATTTACGTGGGTATGAATGGGGTAAAAACAATACTTAATATTACAAAAAAGATGTGTTTTCTACTGCATATGTTGCGATCAATATTATCGAGGGCATGACCGTTTACAATTTCATAATCGTGCGGCCGATACCTTGGGGGCGGCCCTACCGCCTGCAATTTCGTGATGGAAGTGGGCTAACCCCTCTATACCGCCAGAGGAAATTTTCAGATTTTTCCTCTCATGACCAGCCCACTCCTTCGTGTTTCTTTACCGCCACTCTGCGATTCGTCAGGATGCCCCACAATCGAGGATCTCCGCTCAATCCATATCCGAATACCCATCTCAATTTACGCTTTGCGCCTTGATCCACTTCCGAAATATTCTTGCGAAAGCGGAATATAGCTGTAAAATGGTTTCAGCACCAGGTTCACCCTCTTTGTCCGTGACCATATCTGATCGAGTTCCATCTGTGCTCCTGCTGGAGGCTACCGCAACCTGCACACTGCCAGCGAGTAAAAACAACAGGCAAAACTTCACAGTTTTGTTGTAAAATGCCCAGTATTCTTAAAGAAGAAGGGGTGAACATTGGGAAAAGTCGTTATCGAAAAAACGCGTGATGTGCGTATGTACGCAGAGATGTGGCATACATCCGAAGTTTTGCTTATGAATGGGAAAGAAAATGCTAAAGGGTGCACTCATCAGTTCAGGGCGAGCCTCGTTTTCACAGCGTTCACGTTAGAGGCATATCTGAACCATATAGGTAAAAAGCTGTTTAAATGCTGGGATGATTTAGACCGCCTACGCCCAAAAGAAAAACTCAATGTGGTTGCTGATCGCATCGGATTACAGGTCGATTATGGCCGTCAGCCATGGCAAATAGTGCAAGACCTTTTTGGATTCAGGAACAAAATTGCTCATGGGAGAAGTGAAGAACTTAGCGAATCAGTGCCTTTAGACAAATATCAAGACGAGGTGCTACCTCAGTTTGTCCTGACGGATTGGGAAAAGGACTGCAATGAAAAAAAGGCAGAGCGAGCACGCGAACACGTGAAGGCCATTGTCCACTCGATCCATGAAGCTGCAAATATCCCGAATGAGCCCTTTCCTTTCGTACTTGGCGCGCAATTTCGAAACTGTAAAGGAGGGACATAGATGTTGAGACTTGAAATCAAGGTTCTTTGTTTCGCGGTAACACTCCTATTTACTGCCTCAGCTATGGCAACGACAGGAAATGAGTTGAAGCAATTGGCCGACGATGGTGAGCGCGTCCGTTTTGCTGACGGAGTTTTCATCGGTTTCGTTATGGGTGTCGCTGAAACAGGCTGGAGCCCTGCCCCATGCGTCCCGACGAACGCAACCAATGGGCAATATGTTGAAGTGGTGAGGAAGTATCTGAAAGATCACCCGGAAGAACTTCATTTGCCCGCTACGATCTTAATACAGAAAGCATTTAATAAGGCTTGGCCTTGTAAATAACGCCCTAACATTGAACGCATCGAATGAGAAGGATTGGATCATAACGAGGCTTCCCGAAATCTGGAGCGTTATTAAAAGAAACTTATCTGGTAGCCATTGGCAATCCTTGGATGAAATCTATCGTTTTGTGGAGAATAGTCTCAATTTAGACGACGAAGACTTTTTGCCACAGTCGCTTTCTTCTGATATGGATTGTAGACCCCTTGTAGCGCTTCAGAATTTGATCGTGGCCTTATCCAGACGGGAGGCTACCATGTCATGTCCACACTACCCGCATAGCGGTCGAAAAAAGCATTACTGGCGAATTAGAAAAGAAGGCTTTCGGGAATTGCTCATTAGAAAGGGCTGGCATCTCAGGGGCACTTATGCTGAGAAGAAAATCCAGGGGAGAATGATTATTCAATTCATAGTTGCAAATACAGAGGATTACTATCTTTGCTCATTCCAATTGAAACGCGATTTTTGGGCTGAGTTGGACATGCTGAGGGTAAGCAAAGCCCTTGATAGCTTTGACCACACCAGTGTCGTTCCGAGCTGACCCCGTCCGTACGGGGGGATACCCTGCACAGGCTTGCGGATAAATCGCACATTCCAAGTCCTTTAGAGTTCGTCGATAGTTTTTGATATTGGTTTTCGAATCGGTAAGTTAAAGAAGAGATTATATGCTTGTGACAGATATTGTTGAATACATACATGGTTTGACGAGAGAATTTCCTTCAATCACATCCGTATGGCTGATCGGATCGCGCGCAAATGCGTGTTTTAAGGATTCATCAGATTGGGATTTACTTGCTTTCGCTGATGAAAAAACATTTGAGCAAATCAAAAAAGCGGATAATTTCAAATGTACAACTATTGATTTGTTAATTGTTTATAACGGTAATAATTTCGAGGAGCCATGGCCTGACATTGGCAATAATGTAGCAAAATCAGGTTCTCTCAAAGATTGGAAATGGCTACAACTCTCAGAGCATGAAGCAACATATAAGGGAACCAAGGATCTTCCGAATGGTAAAGTTCAATCAAAGATCTTAAAGGCTATTAACATATGGCATAATACATGACATGCGCCATTGATGTGGATACTATTTCTCAGTACCATCTATTACATGCATTCTATTTTAAGGAGATGGGGGGTGGCCTGACCCTTTGCAAATTTAGTAATTGCGCCCGCTCAATTCATCTACACCACAGACCCATTTTTTCGGGAAAAACTGGTGGGTTGAGGAAAAATAGTAATCAATACCCATCAGCGATAAGGTTTGGTGAAAGCGGCATATCCACTGAAGTGGCTTTTCCCCCATGTCCCCGCCAACTCTTTTCATAATAATTTCAACATTTAGTATACGCTATCATATTGCTATCCAACACACTGGAATAGCAGTTTATAAATAGGCATTTGTATAGGCTATTACCCAATTCCTACCTTATCAAATCCTCTTGACACTTGCTGTGATGTAGAACAACGTGCAAAACTGGTGTTGTTTAATCATTCCAGCCTCCACCTTTATGATCTGCTGCCCAAAGACGGAGACACGCAAATGAAAACAAGACTTTTCATTACACTGGCTCTGCTTGCCTCATGCACTATACTTTTGAGTTTCATTTCCGATGCCGCTGCTGGGCAGACCGCTGATGCCTGTGTCAACGACACCACTGGAGCCATAAGGTTACTTCTTTCAGGCGGTTGTAATGCAGGGGAAAACCCGATTTCCCTGAATATCGAGGGGAAGGTGGGGCCTGTGGGACCAAAAGGGCCTGCTGGGTCAAAAGGAGATAAAGGTGCTCCGGGGCCGCAGGGTCGAGAAGGACCACAAGGACCAATGGGGCCGAAAGGCGCGTCACAGGGGCCTCCGGGGCCTCAAGGCCCACAGGGAACACAAGGACCGCAAGGTAACGTCGGCCCACAAGGGCCTATTGGATTGACCGGCCCAGCAGGACCGGCAGGAGCGGCAGGAGCAACTGGAGCGACAGGATCACCGGGACCACAGGGGCAAAAGGGGCCACAGGGGCCATCGTGGGGAACCGGCGGCGGTGCCACGATGCCAACTACAATTGCATATGGCAGTTATCAAATCCCCGCAAATAGCCAGTCTACGAACTCTGGTAACAATTGGGTCCTGCTTAGTGCTGGCTTTATCAGTGGCCCGTACTATCAGGTAAGTATCGGTCTATCTACAATGTTGAATGACCTCGTCACAGTCCCCACCTGCATCGTCACGTGTTCTGAAGACCTCGTAAGCTGGCAACTAGTGGTCGATGACACTATTTATCCTGGGTGGATTCTTCAGGTGTATACGTGGGAACTCAGTATATATATGCCTGTCAATTGGGTTCCGACACCAGCACCATTTTCATTTGTGTGTTTTCAGTGAGTGAACGAATTGCACGGGGAAAAGGGCATGTAAAGCTTAGACCAGAGGATACCAAGACAAATGAGGGGCGGTTTGTTCCTTTGAACCGGGAATTGGTGGAAATGTTCGAGGCTATGCCGCGCGGTCTGCCGAGTGTCCGAATCTGCCCATACAAGGGTAAAGCATGGGGCAGCACTTTTCAGAGGGCATTTGATGAGGCGAGAAAAGGGGCTGGAATCGAGAACTTCACCTTCCACGACCTTCGTCACACGGCAATCAACAATTGGGCGCTTCGAGGACATGACTTCTTCCGGATCATGGCGGCAAGCGGCCACAAAACCATGAACGTTTTCAAGCGATACAACACGGTTAGCAAGAAAGGGTTGAAAGCCCTCGTTGAACAATGATCGGTCGCTGGTGGTACCGTACTCGGCGGACTGACTGAAGCGCGCAGGCAATGAGGTAGGGCGCGGATCATCGGGCCGGACTAGCCGGAAGCCGAAACGAACCGCACTGACGAATCGTCCTGAGTTTTTTTACATGCACTGCTGCCATTTGTTGAAAAAATCTCGCTCCTGATCGGAATTCCCAACGAAGAGGAAATTACACAGGCTCTTAGCGAAATTTAATCGTATGAGAGGATATGAATTGTCCGGTTTATCGGTTGCCTTCCTGAAATGGTGTTCTTGGGGCCGGATGCCTGAGTTTTTAAAGTTGAGAAAAAGCCAAAGAAGCAGAATTGCATGTTTCTCGTCAGGGTGCACCTCCTTACGAGTACGAACTAAATGAAGTATGCTTTCACCAATAATTTCTCTAATACGCACAATATCCCTGGTTTGCGAGATTAGTTCCGCATACTGTGTGGGACAGTAGTGCTTTATTCTCTGATCCTGCTCTTTGTTAGAATCTATGTCAATGAGACCCAATTGGCAGCTCACTCTAAGATAATCGTTGGAGTTCGGCAATAATCCCTTAATTTCCTCGCGAAACAGGTAGTTCCGATCATGCTCCTTCGTTCGGGCGACTACCTTTTCTACGAAGAAGGGTAGCCTCATCCAAGCTGTCCGCCCTATCATTATTTTGGATGCCGTTAGAACGTATTCCCTAGCGGGTTTATCTCGATATGGCTGGTCAGCGTAGGATTCCATTCTTTCCTGCCTCCTTTCATCCTGAACTCCGGATTTCGAGTGCGTTGCCGAAAGCGGCGGAGGGACCTTCATCCAATCATCAATTTCTTGTCGATTGAATCTTAGAATGCCGTGGTTGTTGTGAAACGGAATCGCCTTCCGCCTGACTCGTGAACGAATCCAGTTCTCTGTTACCTGCAAGTATTTGCATAAATCTTCGATCTTCATCCATGTCTCCATCATTGTCCCTATCCTATCCTTTATTATTACATACTAACTCCTTATCAATCCTTCTTAATCACATACTAATTCAAAGTCAAGACTCTTTCGAAGCCCCAGGAATGGGGCCGTAAGATCAAGCTCTGCGGCAGAGCGGTGAGCGGCAGGATACCTAATTTGCGGCTTGGACACCTATATGGACACCTATGAAAAAAGGGGTTAGCGAAAACATCGCTAACCCCTTTAATTTTCTGGAGGCGGCAAGCGGATTTGAACCGCTGTATAACGGTTTTGCAGACCGCTCCCTTGCCACTTGGGTATGCCGCCGTAAGCAAGCTTTAGAATTTACTTAAAAATAGAAACCAAGTCAAGCCGCAATGTTGCGGCACCACCGTGAATCTGTCCTGGCAAAGTCCCAAAAATAAATCATCTAATCTACCCACGGTAGCGCCGTCTTCCACGGCGGCGTTCTTCGTATCGCGCAACAGAGCCTTTATGTACGGACCACCATCGCCAAGGTTCTTTTTCATCATTTACCAATTGATGCGCCGCCGTGGAAGGCGGCGCATCTACCGTACAGATTCAAACGCGCGTATTTGAGATGACGTACAGATTCAAACGCATGTATTTGAGATGTTAGAGGTAACCTTGGCCGGTCCTCGCCCCGTCAGCCCCGAGCCGGCCTAAATGCCGAAAGGCCCGCGTAGCAGCCGGAGCTGTCCAGTTCCTCTTCGATTCGAAGCAGTTGATTGTACTTCGAAAGCCGGTCGGACCTGGAGAGCGACCCTGTCTTTATTTGGCCGCTTCCAACGGCTACGGCAAGGTCGGCTATCGTGGTATCCTCGGTCTCACCCGACCGGTGTGAAATTACTGTCGTGTAGCCCGCCCGGTGGGCCATGTTTATCGCCTGCATGGTCTCGGTAATCGTGCCGATCTGGTTGAGCTTTATCAGGACGGAGTTGGCGATTCCTTCCGCAATGCCTCGGGACAGTATTTTAGTGTTGGTCACGAAAATATCGTCTCCGACCAGTTGGAGATTTGATCCGAGTTTTTGGGTGAGCGCCTTCCAGCCTTCCCAGTCGCCTTCAGCCAGTCCATCTTCAATGGAAATTATCGGGTAGCGGTCTGCCCATGCACTGTAGAATTCAACCATCTCCAGCGCGCTTTTCGTGGGCTTTGCCTCGGCCTTGAGCTCATAGGCGCCGTTTTCATAAAACTCGCTCGCAGCGGGGTCCAGGGCGATATAAATATCCTCGCCCGGCCGGTATCCGGCGGCCTCGATCGCCTGCATGATGACTTCCATCGCCTCTTCGTTCGAGCGCAGGTGCGGGGCGAACCCGCCTTCGTCCCCCACAGACGTATTCAGGCCCTTAGACTTGAGCACCTTCTTGAGATGGTGAAAAGTCTCCGCTCCCATCCGCAAAGCCTCGCGAAAGCTGGGCGCTCCGACGGGCACAATCATGAACTCCTGGATATCGAGGTTGTTATCCGCGTGAGCGCCCCCGTTGAGCACATTCATCATGGGCACCGGCAAAAGAAAAGCGGAAACGCCGCCCAGGTAGCGATAGAGCGGCAGTTCGGATTCGGCCGCCGCCGCCTTGGCAACCGCCATGCTGACAGCGAGGATGGCGTTTGCTCCGAGGCGGCTCTTGTTCTCCGTCCCGTCCAAATCTATCATGAACTGGTCGATCCCGCTCTGATCAATTGCCTCAAAGCCGACGATCTTCGGTCCTATCTCCTCGTTTACGTTCTGCACGGCTTTTAGGACGCCCTTTCCCAAGTAGCGGTCCGGATCGCCATCGCGCAGTTCGATGGCCTCCCTGGAACCGGTCGAGGCGCCCGAAGGAACGGCAGCCGTCCCCAGATAGCCGCTGTCCAGGAGCACTTCAGCTTCAATGGTGGGATTTCCGCGCGAATCCAGAATCTCTCTGGCCTTAACGGAAAGAATCTCGCTCATATTCTTCCTCCTAAGAAAGACTGATATTAAAGATTGTGCGCAGCACAGTGTGCGCTACCTATCCATATAAATAGCAGCAGGGTGTCCAATGTCGAGCATATAATTGGAAATCAGCGAAAAAACGTCTTTTCCCGGACTCTTTCCAGCCCGGAAATTGAACCGGGGACAAGATGCCGCCGGCGTACGCTCTTCCAACCGCCGTTTGACATTAAGGTTGGCGGTTTCATTTTTTCATCTTCGCCGATCCAGTCCGTAGGTGAAGACACCGGACAAAAAGCGGCGCCACAATGTCGATGCCTTTGTTTGGCACTGAACGATTCAAAACTATATTGACCATGTTGTCTAATTACTAGTAGAATATAAAGTTTGCATAAAATTCTCAACAGAAAGGACCAGCGAATGGCAGCCGTTCTTACCGCCGGCGAATTGCGAAAGGGCTCTAAGCTCGAAATAGACGGAGAGCCTTACCTCATTGTGGACTTTGAGTTCTCAAAGCCCGGAAAGGGCCAGGCCCTCTACCGCTGCCGGCTCAAAAACATGATCACCGGCGTGCAGTTGGACCGCACATACCGCTCGGGCGATAAATTCAACGCCGCCGACCTCGAAGAGCAGGGGATGCAGTATCTTTACAACGATGGCGAAAACTATCATCTCATGAACATGTCCAGCTACGAGCAGCTCGAAATGTCGGCCGAGGCCGTCGGGGACGCCTCGAGCTTTCTTACCGAGAACCTGGTCGTGAACGTGCTTCTGTTCCAGGGCCGGCCGATCGGGCTGACCCTTCCCAATTTCGTGGAACTCAAAATCGTTAAATCCGACCCGGGAATCAAGGGCGACACGGCATCCGGGGCAACCAAACCGGCCACCCTCGAAACCGGTCATATCATCCAGGTCCCTCTTTTCGTCGAAGAAGGCGAAATCGTCAGGATCGACACGAGGACCGGCCAGTACGTGGAGCGCGTCAAGGGCTGATGGAAAGCGATGAAAGAGAGGTCCTTTCCGGCAGGAGGCGCTTTCTCGAGTTTCGCTGCCTGGTCGTACGGCTGATTCGAGACTTCTTCGAAGGCGAAGGCTTCCTGGAAGTCCAGACACCCTTACTCACAGGCGCCCCGGCCCCCGAGGTCCACATCAGGGCAATCCCGGCTGACTCCGGACGCTTTCTGTCGACCAGCCCCGAACTTCACATGAAACGGCTGCTCGCCGCAGGATTCGAAAAAATCTGCCAGATAACACACGCATTCCGGGGGGACGAGCGCGGCAGGCTCCATCACCCCGAGTTCACGATCCTGGAGTGGTACCGCTCCGGGGCAACTTATAAGGACTTGCAGCAAGACTGTCAAAAGCTGGTGCGAAGCGTGTGCAGAGCGATTGTGCCGGAGTCCGGCTTCCATTTCAGAGGCTCCGGACTCGATTTCGACGGTCAGTGGGAGCGCTATGCCGTTCGGGAGGCGTTCAGAAAGTTTGCCGGATGGGACCCCGGTTCCAACCCGGACCAGGACCGCTTCGACCTGGAAATGGTGCAAAAAGTTGAGCCTAACCTGGGTTTCCCCGCCCCCTGCATACTGGAAGATTACCCGAGAAGCCAGGCTGCCCTCGCTCGTATAAAACCGGGCGATCCTGAGGTCGCGGAAAGATTCGAGCTTTTCTGGGCAGGAGTCGAACTTGCCAACGGATTCAGCGAACTGACCGACCCCGTGGAACAAAGGACCCGCTTCGAAGCAGCAATCGCAAAGAAGGAACAAATGGAGGGAATCAATTATCCCCTGCCAACCGCTTTCCTGGCAAGCCTGCACCATCTCAGCCCCTGTGCCGGAATCGCCTTCGGGGTGGACCGGTTCGTAATGCTCCTCTCAGGCGCCGACAGCATCGATGACGTCGTGGCTTTTGCTCCGGAAATGGCGTGATCCAGGTTGCCGGGCGGTGGGACCGCCGCCGGAGGCAGCAGCGAAACCGGCCGGCAGCCCTGCTGCCCCATCATTGCCGCCTTGCCATAATTTTCAGGGAAATCATGTCCTCATACGTAAAATCGGGCCGGCGGCAGGCGAAAAATGTGTTGTTGTGGTAGAGCGGCTCCGTGCTGATATCGAACGGTGAGATCGAGGCGGCCCAGTTCCACATGGGGGTGGCGGGGATGGGCGAGTATTCTGCTATATGTGGCCGCACGCCGCTTTGCCATACAGTCCGGATGGCTTCTGCGACTTCTTCGGTGGTCTGGCCGGGCAGCCCGCAAAGCAGGTAAACTCCGATATCGTCTCCCGAAAAGCCTGCCTCAAAAAGGTTCTCCACCGCCTGTAGATACATCCCGGTATTTACCTTGCCGCCCCATTGCCTGCTCTTGCTATCCACCGTTGTCTCGAGCCCGAGCCTGATCGTTTTGAACCCGGCCGCATGCAGCAAGCCGCACCAGTCCCTGGAGAGCGCCCGGATATGAAGAGCGTTCGGCACGTGGAACCGGACCGCAGGGCCGTCTCTGACGATTCTCTCAAGCGCGGGCCTGAGCGTATATTCAGCATCGAGCAGCAGCGCGTCATCGTAAAACGCCAAATCGCTTACCCCGAAATGATAATGGTCCCTTGCGATTTCGTCATATATGCGCTCGGCTCCGAGTCGTGCGCGCTCCGGCTGGAGGTGCGCCGAGGCACAGAAAGGGCACCGGAAGGGGCAGCCGATTCCGGTGAGAACCGGGGCGTAATCGAGTCCACCTTTCAACAGGTCGAGGGCCGGAAACGGCCACGCCTTGAAGTCGCCCCACACACTCGTGTTTCGCACCTGGAAGCCTGTCGCCTCCGAAATCATTTTCGGCAAATTCGATGTGTCCGCCTTGATTACCAGGTCAGCCCCGCTATGCTTTTCGGCATGGCCGGCACATAGACTGGCGTATATGCCGCCAAGCCACACCGGCGCGCCTGGAAAAATTTCGCGCGCGATGCGGACCGCTTCCCAAACTCCTGGATACCAGTAGGTCATGATCGACGTGATCCAGATCAGGTCCGGCGTTTCGATTTGCAGAAGCTTCCGGCGAAAACTCTCCGGGTGAATTCCGTGGCGGTAGAAATATCGCGGAAAGTCGGAGTAAGGGGCCGGTTTTTCGAGTCGCATCCTGGGGTACTTGCCGGTCCCGAATTTCTTGTCTATGCCGGGCAGTATTTCCGGATGAGAGTTCGTGAAGGGGTCCCGGCGGTCCAGGCAGTCGATCAGCCCCACCCCGCAGCCGCCCTCTCGCAACAGGGATGCAAGCACAAGAAGGCCCATCGGCTTTGACCAAAGGTCGTGAGCCGCAAAATCAGTGATCCAGGGATTTATCAGCAAGACAAAAGGTGCTTTTGACATTTTATCTCAACCCTGAGGAAGTTCCTTAAGGTGGCCGGATCAATGATACCCGGTTTCAGCGTTCGCGCCCAGCCCCGGCTCTCTCAGCGAATTTGATGCCGGGTCGCTGGAGTGCTCCTTCCTTTGCTGTTTGTGAAATAATTTGCTTGAGTTCGCCCCCATAAAATACAATAAGTGAACGGTTAATTCCATTTTCCCATTGCCAATCCGCTGACCCTAATCAATCGCAGGAGTTCAAAACGGAATGCAGATCATCGCTCCCATCCGGGTAAGAAGAAGCTACACTCAGAAGTTGCGCAGCAAGCCCGCAGACGTCTTCCCTCTGCTGTGCCCGGTTCGAGAAAGAGAATGGGCTGAAGGCTGGGACCCTCTGACCGTTTATTCGACCTCCGGTTTTGCCGAAAACGGCTGCATCTTTACAACGGGGGAAGAAAATCCGGAATCGTTCTGGGTGATCACCGATTTTGACCTCGGACGCTACAGGCTCGGGATAGTGAAAGTCACGCCGGGCATGACCGTCGCCGAGATAACTATCTCCCTTGCCGAAGATGAATCCGGAAACACCGACGCCGAGGTATCCTACATGTACACGGCAATAAGCCGGGAGGGGGAAGAATTCGTCAAAGACTATTCGCAGGAGTTTTTCGACGGATTCATGCAGTTTTCGGAATCTGCCCTGAATAATTTTCTGGACAAGCGCAAGCGGAAAGAAAATGGCGGGGACTGATTCCAGGAAAACGGCGGGATTTGGTTAACGGTTTTTCATATCTCCCGGCATACTTGAAATCCTTCGGTATACGGACCTGACATACCTGAAAGGACGGCAGCCTATTTCTTCTCCGATGGATTTCTTTGCTCCAACTGGTAGTGAACCGTTACACGATCGGAGCAAGAAGGCGCCAGCTTGATCGATGGCGGGGAAAGAACTATCTGTGAGGTTGAAGACCCCGATTTGGAAAGGCTGTCAAGCCGCACCGGTGAAGTGTAAACCGTGCTTACCTTTTCGAGGGTCTTGCTCCCGCCAACCACCTTCACCGTATCCGGTACGACGCTCACCCGCGCCAGCGTGGTATTCTCAGGCAAGCGGCCGGTCCAGTCCACCTGGATAGGGAGTTCCTTACTGGCCGGTATATCCAGGGTCACATCTATTATGGCCGGCTGTATCTTATTGAGTGAAATGCCGGGAGGCAGAATAATATCATCCTGTGTAATAGTGAAGGTATTCCGGCCTTCGGCGGCCTTGCTCAGGTCCACTCGCACTCCTACCTGCCCCGGCCCGAGCGATTTTATGAGGGCGCTCGAACCGAAGAGCTGAAGCCTGGCTTCATCGACGGAGGTGTCCAGAATATCATAATTTGCGGGCCTGTTGACGTATTCGATGGGCACGTTCAGGGCTACGATAGTATCCTGGCTGCGTGTAAAGCCGAACCATATCCCCCCCATTATCAGCAGGGAAACACAACTGGCGGCTACCAGCTTCAGCCTCTCCCGTTCGCGCTGTCGAGCGGGGCTGATTTCGGGCAAATTGAGATGCTTTTTCAAAGCATGGGCCAGCATCTCGCTATTGAGCATCAGGGTAAGTCTGCCGTCTTTGGCCACATTAACGCTGCCCCGCTCTTCAGATACCACGACAACGAGCGCATCGGCGGCTTCCGAAAGCCCTATAGCCGCCCTGTGCCTGGTCCCGTATTCAGAGGGAAGGTCCTGCCTGTGAGAAAGCGGCAGAAGGACTCCCACTTCGGTGACCTGCCCGCCCTTGATTATTGCGGCTCCGTCATGCACAGGACCATTATGCCAGAAGATGCTTGTCAGCATTTCGCTCGAGACCTGGCCGTTCCACGGGATTCCACCATGGATTACCTCACCGAGGTCTTGATTGCCGGGGAATACGATCAGCGCCCCGATCCGCTTTTTCGCCATCTGGAAAACGCTTTCCATTATGACGTCAATTGGGGTGTGCTGTTCTCTGGTTGGAAATCCCCACAGGAATGTTTTTATGTTGCGCACCTGCAGGACAGAGCGGATTTCATTGCGGAACACCACGATTATTATAATGGCCGCGGCCGCTGTTATGCCGCGTATCGCCCAACTGGTGAGAATGAGGCCGAGGCTGGCCGCAACTTCCTGAGCCAGCCACAGGGAAGTGATGCCGACCAGGACCCGAAAGGCATTAGTACCCTGAAAAAGAATATACACCCGCAAAAGGATATAGCTGTTTATCAGTATATCGACTATATCCTGCCATCTAACGGATGATAAGAATGCAAGAAAACGGCTCATGCGAAAGCCCTGGCCTCTAGTCTGTTATGCTGAATCGAAGCACGTCGAAAACGCGTCCGCTCTGGTCTATTATCTCTACCCGCCAGGGTCCCTTATCGGTTTCGCGAAGCTGGATGACGCTGTAGGTCGACCACTTTGACGGATAAAGTCGCAGCCTGGTCTGGGTGCTCAACTCGTCACGGCGAAACCACCTGTGATAGATTACGGTGTGCTGCGGTACCGGATCGAAGGACGTATAACAGCAAACCTGGCCCGATGATACGGAAAATACAAGACCGGGGTTAATTGGGGTCAGGTTCTCGACGCGCTCGCTCATCAATGCCTGTTTCAACGTGAGCTTTTGCGCCCCCTCGGTACCGGCCGGCGCTTCCTGAGCCATGGCCGGGGAAAGGCCCCAGGTAAAGGAAAAAATTGCCAGAAACAATACTGCAAAAGGCCTCATGGAGTTTTCTCCAGGAAATTGCGCAAGGACAGAATTGGCGTTGACGGGATTTTGCCTTCGGGATTTTGCCTCGTGGACAGACAAAGGCTTAAGTGAAAAGAAAGCAAGTCCAGTACGTGTCGCCCCTGCCCGTATCCTCTATAATGTTGCCTGAGATCCGCAGATGCAGATAGCCGATTCGCCTCGGAGTTAAAAATATCACGCCTCCCATTTTCGTCAAGGCCAATCGACAGGGGAACACAGGGTGTGCGGTGAGGGGTGGACGGCAGCAGATCGGAGGGATGCACACGGCATGAACAGACGTTATCCTGAACGGCCATACGCGGGAGTGGGAGCAATCGTTTTCCGGGGAACGGAGGTCCTGCTGATAAAAAGGGGCAGCCCGCCCGCTCTGGGCAAGTGGTCGATTCCCGGAGGACTCGTTGAACTGGGCGAAAGCCTGGAGGCTGCGGTACGCAGAGAGGTTGTGGAAGAGGTTGGACTCGAAGTAAAGGTAATAGACCTGGTGGCCGCGCTTGACCGCGTCATTTTGGACCCGGACGGCCGAATCGAGTACCACTACATTCTTTTGGATTTTCTCTGCGAGGTCGTCTCAGGGCATCCTAGCGCCGCATCCGACGCGGACGAGTGCCGTTTTGTAGCGCTGGAAGACCTCCGCCTCTATGACATGACCAGAGGGACTGAAGAGGTAATCAAACGGGCGTTCGAAAAGGCTAAAAGTTTGGGTCTTCCGGTTTATACTCTCTGAGGCCGCGTTCATCCCCCAAGCTCGGAAGGCGGGAAATGACTATGCGTGTAGTCGCTGTACATCCTATAGGATAATCGGTGTCCTCCTACATCTGGGCGGTTGAGTCAGGTAAGGAGCCGTAGTATAATATCACCACGGCTGAAGTCCGAAGTGGTTGCATCGACCGCTTGTGATTTGGGAAGTGGCCAAAAATTGTAATATAAAGGAGTGTCATGACTACAGAAAGGCTCATTGAAGAGGCCCTTTCGCTTCCTGTCGAAGAACGGGCGTTTATCGCCGATTCCCTATTGCGTAGCCTCAATGCCCCTGATGCTGCCATAGATGCAAAATGGATGGAAGTGGCAATAAGAAGGCGTGAAGAACTCCGCACTGGCAAAGTGAAGCCCATCTCCGGAGATGAGGTGTTTTCCGAAATTGCTGAGCGGTTTGCCAAGTGAATCTTTTTTTCCATCCTGAAGCCAGAGCGGAATTCCTTTCTGCCATCGACTTCTATGAGGCATGCAGGTCGGGACTCGGATATGATTTTGCCGCTGAAATTCAGTTGACAATAGAAACTATTCGCAGTTTTCCTAAAGCCTGGCCTGTTTTCGAAGGCGATATCCGACGGTCACTGATCCGACGTTTCCCATATGGAATAATCTACACTGAAGAAGACGACGTCATTCTCATTCTTGCCGTGATGCATTTGCATCGAGATCCTGAGTACTGGAAACATCGGCTTTAGGTCTTGCGCTCGGAGCCATTCCAGCCCGTAGGGTGTGCTAAGCGGAGCGCAGCCCACGAGTGCTACCCGAGTTTCGACACCAGGGATGGAGACATACCTGGAGCGTACATTCAACAATCAAAGAATCGACGGAAGAAATCGATCCCGGGCCAGGAGCTAAAGACCTATGTATGATGCGCGCAGTCTGTATGAAAAGAAGCTTACCAATCCCGAGGAAGCGGTCAGTGAAATCAAGAGCGGGACTGCGCTATCTTTCGGAATGGCTGCGGGTCAGCCGCCTGCCCTTCTGGGAGCCATAGCGTCGCGAATTCGCCGCGGAGATCTGGGGGACCTTCGAATCTATTACAAACTGGCCATGAAACACGCCGCGGAGACGATCCTGGCGGACGACGTGCTGCACGCCGTCCACCCCTGTCCCATGTTCATGACCGATGTGGACAGGCATATCGCGGATCAGCAAAGACACTCCGGCAAGAAAATCTTGAGCTATGTGCCCAGCTATTTTTATCAAGTTCCGAGGCTCCTGACGGAATTCATTCCCATCGACACTTTCGTTATTACGGTCTCGCCCATGGACAATGCGGGCTATTTCAGCCTAGGCACCAACAATGACTATGCTTCGACGGTAATCCGCTCATGCGGGACGTGCATTTTCGAGGTGAACAGGAATATGCCGAGGGTTTTCGGAGAATCCCTGGTTCACGTCTCCGAGGTGGACAAGATCGTGGAGAACCACGTTCCGCTTCTGGAGGCAGCCGCACACCCCGTGATGCCCGAAGACGATCTCATCGGAAAGGCCGTTTCGGAGTTGATCCCGGACGGAGCTACGATCCAACTTGGAATCGGCGGAATTCCCAATGCGGTCTGCCGCTACCTGAAGGACCACAAGGACCTCGGTATCCATACGGAGATGTTGACCCCCGGGATGGCCGACCTCATCAAGTGCGGCGCTGCAAACGGAAGACGAAAGACGCTGCATCGATGGAAGCACGTATTCACTTTTGCCCTGGGTGACCCTTGTCTCTACGAACTCATGCACGACAACCCGGCCATGGAGAGCTATCCCTCTTCCCATGTGAATCATCCATCCGTGATTGCTCAAAATGCAAACATGGTCTCAGTCAATTCGGCCCTTGAAATTGACCTCTACGGACAGATCAGCGCTGAGTCGATGCAGTGGCATGAGTTCAGCGGGACCGGCGGGGCGCTCGATTTCATGCGAGGGGCATTCGATTCGCCCGGCGGCAAGTCTATACTGGCGCTCTATTCAACTGCAAAGCACGGCGCCGTCTCACGAATCGTGCCGCACCTTACGAGTCTTGTCACAGATCCCAGGATGGACACCGAGTTCGTGATTACCGAATATGGTGTTGTCAATCTCAAAGGCAAGTCGACAAGGGAAAGGGCTTTGAGCCTTATCAGCATCGCAAATCCGAAATTCAGAGACGAACTGACGGAAGAAGCACGAAAGATCGTCCTGATTTAGGGAGGATTGAACGCGCTGTTTACCGATATAGTGGAGTCGGGCTTTGCGGCAAATTGACGGTGCTATTCAATGCTGCCCCATTTTGATGAACAGAGATTGAAAATGCCGGGTGTAGGGAAATTATCGCCGCCTGTTCACATCCTGCAGTCCCAATCCGCACAGTCGAGCCGCTTCCAGTCGGAAAAGTCGGCGGGCCTTCGTACTTCTGTAGCAGAATCCCAGGCTGGAAATCCGGTCTCTTGAAGATGGACATCATCTGCCGCAGCTTCCGGCGACATGTACGACCCCAGTTCCAGGCCCTCTATTCCTAAAACGAAGACCCCCCGGCCCCGAGGTACGAACCGTATCCAGAACACACCTTTTTCGGTTTCACAAATCCACATGGCCTCGATTCCCAATTTTCATGTGTGGTTGGGGAGGATGACAAAATCATTCTACGTAAAAGGAGCCGATTGCGCAAGACCGCTTCAGGCCTCGTGCTGTGGGACAGGCAACAGGAGCTCGACCCCCGGGTTCGTGCTTTACTCATACTCTGGCCGGAGTTGCCTGATCCCACATGGAAAACAGTGGTCAATGTGGAAAGCTGGCGGGCACGCAGGAATACTTCATGAACATCTGATAAAGCTCCAATTGCTCAAGAGTGAAAAGACATCGCCACTGCCTTGACGTAAGTGTCTTTTGGGATCGTTCAGGAATTGAAACGTAAGAGTTCATGGAACTGCACTTATCGGTTCGAACCTAATTGCAGTTTGCCGGCCGCATCGCATATCTGAAACAGTGACGCGGCAACCTTAAGGTATTTTCCTTGTAAAGCTCCTGATCCCGATCTCCGATGTATGGACAAGGACAGGGTTTTTATTCGGAGACTTGATAATCATATAAAAGGCGGCCGGCATGCTGATCATCCCGATGACAGGAAGGTTGAATTGGCGAAATCCCCCCTGGATCACATTGTTGTTGATCTTGGCGAATTGCTTCATATACTTCGCGTTCCTATCTCCTGAACTTAGAAAAACTCAAGAATACATGGAATTCTATTTCACCTCCGGACTCGGAGAAATCGAAACCGTCCACTACCTGGAGTATGTAAATGAGCCGCAGAAGGGTGAAAAGGTCACTCCGGACGTCATAGCGAATACGTATAACCGAATGATCGGAGACGCCGATTTCATGCGGAAATTGGACAATGATCAAATCATATCGGCTGGTTCTCCAATCTATGCAAAATGGAAAGGTTTGAGGGAAACTTTCCTGAAGAAGAAATCAGAGGTATTCCCCATTACGGAGAGGTATGGCTACACGCCTGCAACCGGTAGCCTTCTAACTGCTTTTACATGCATGTTCATGCATGGAAGCTTTTTCCACTTGCTGGGGAATATGATTTTCCTTTGGCTTGTTGGGTGTTCTCTCGAACTGGCGGGCAAGCGCGCGGCCTATTTATCCATCTATTTGGCGACAGGAATCTTTGCGGCCCTATTTTTCGGCTTGGTTTACAGGCACAGCTCCATTCCTCTGGTAGGCGCCTCGGGAGCAATCGCCGGCATAATCGGCGCCTATACAGTCCTTTTCGGGCTGAGAAAGGTCAAAATCTTTCTCTCTCTCGGGTTTTATTTCAATTACATGAAAGTGAGCGCGATATCACTACTGCCGATCTGGATCGGCAACGAACTATTTCAACTCAAATGGGGGGGTGATAGCAATGTCGCCTATGTGGCGCACATCGGCGGGCTGGTCAGCGGCGCGGCCCTGGCATTGGTGCAGTTGAAGCTGCTCGGGGGGATCAAAGAGGATGTGTTTGCCGATGGCCGGTCCGAACGGATTACATCCCTGGTAGAACAAGCCCTGCAGAAACTCGCTGAGCTCGACCTGGAAGCCGCGCGCTCTTTTGTGAATGAAGCTCTTGCGCTTGACCCTGAGAATCGTGCTGCTCTCACCTGCCTGTTCAATATCGAAAAGCTTGGTCCCCGGAGTGAAAAACTCCACGACGCAGCGGTGAAACTCCTCCTTTCCTTTTACCGGGATAGGGGGAACTGTGAAGCGCTCTTTAACTGCTATAAGGAATACTGCAATGTTGCCGGTCCCCCCAGGCTGTCTCCGGACATGTGCGCCAAACTCAGTCAGGCTTTTTCGGACGGAGGCTTTCTTGAAGATTCACGGAAGTTGGCAGCAACCCTCCTTAGCAAAAGTCCTCAGTTTCCAGCAGCACCTGCTACTCTTCTGAAGTTGTCACGGGCTTACCTCAGATCGGGCATAAAGGAGGACGGCCAGAAGTGCCTAAGGCTACTATGCCAAAGATATCCCGAGGCTGAAGAATCCCGGTTGGCCCTGGAGATCTTGAAACAAAAGATCCCTCAGACCGTCTGAACCTTCTTCTTGCTCATCTCGTCCAGGTACCTCTGCGCATGAATGGCAAGGTCATGGTATGGTAAGTTCTGGATAATGGCTTTGAGCAACTGTTCAGCCCGGGCTGAATTATTCATTTTTTCGTTAAAGCCCCTTGCCAGAACGAAGCACGCATTAGGGGCAAGTCGGTGTTCCTTATTTGTTTTCAAGAACCTGACAAGGGCCTCGGCGCCGGACTTCGGATCGCCGGCATCCATTTGCCATTGCCCGACCTTGAAAAGAGCCTCCGGGCTGGGTGCGAATCCCGGATCACAGGATATACATTCCTTGTATACCGTGCAGGCCGCATCCTTTTTGTCCGCCTCGACCAGTATGTTCAGGTACGCTTTTGCATGCGAAAGCATCTCGGGCGTCTTCCGGGTGACCTTTAGCAAGTTGTAATAACGCTCCGACACGGTCTTGTCCGGTCCTTTCGTTCGCAGCCAGTTCTCCATCACCCATTGAGCATCATCGGTTCTCCCCGCTCTTATCAGCGTTTCCGTGCGGTCGATTACAGTTTCCACCGATTCTCGCTCCTTCGATGCCGGCGAGTCTTCGTCTTTGAAAGCCTCTCCCTGTTCGGTGAATTCATCCGCATGGACTTCATAGCCAATCTCTTCATGGCGCTGGAGCATGACGTACCCCATCAGATTGTAAGAGATTACAGTGTAGTATAGGGTTGCCGCATAAGTAACGAATAACAACAACCTTTCGGGCATGTTGCCGCCTGCAAACTTCAGAAGGAAGCCTGGAGCAAAAAGCAGGAGCAACAGGAACAGGCACATAAGCAGGTAACTGGCGCCGATTCTAGTTGCGAGCCTGATACTGTGTATCGGATTCAGCGCCGACAACAGGCTGTGCGAATTCGCCAGGACGATAATCATTGCGGGCACCAGCAGAAGCAACAAGCCTATACACAGGATGCCCAAGCCTGCTCCGAACGTATTAGAGATAACTTCGACGACGATCAAAGGAACGACAACGACTGAGATCTGCTTAAACACCATCGCGATGTCGTCGAGTTCGATAGAGCACGAGACTTCCGGTGCTTTTAGACCGCCATTGGCGGTATTTCTGAGAACGTCAAAGCAGTACTTCATTTGGATCACAAACAAAAAGAATGGTACCAGCGGGATGCCCTTTAGCAGTACGGCAATCAGGGGCAGAATCAAGATAAATCCCAGTGGCCTCAGTTGAAAAGGGTACGCGAAGAACTTTGGAAGGCGTTTCCAAAAAGGGTCGACGAAGGACCCCACGCTCAACATCTCGGCCGGGATGTTGCACTTAGGACAGAAGAAAAAGTCTTTGGCCGTTCCGTAAACCGTTCTGGTGCGCTTGGCGCAATCTGAACAATAGTATGAACCACACTTGTCACAGTAACACCAGGCTCGCTTACCAGGATGATACGTGCAAAAGTCCGCCATAACCAAACCTCTCTCCTCATTGATGAAGGAATATGGACGACGAATCGATCAACACCCCTTAATAGCGAAAAGATTCCGCCGGCATAGACGCACTGCAAGGCAAAAGCGCCTCCGGGTGGCCAATAGTGTTACGAGACCGGTAAGGTGGCCCCTTCCGAACCTGGCGGCGTAAAGGCAAAAGAATCATGCTGCTGGTCCGATTGGATATTAATCCTTACTCCGTAATTCATATCAGCGCCGGGACCGGCTATCCTCCCACCTCATCGGAAGATTAGGAAAAAGGGATAAATTGTTTCGTCAATATTGTTTCGGCTTTTGGCCTCCGGAAGAATAAACATCCCGCCCTATCGGACCCGGATAACTCGGCAAGTTACCCGGACCTCTCCCGAAGCAAATTCGCTGCGTTGCCCCACTGCACGTATGCGCATATTGCGATGGCGTGAGGAAACCGCGCCTCATCAGGACTCTTTTACTTATCATTAGAACCATTATTCCTCGCCAATACGCTCCTTTTATATTAGCAGATTGACGCCGTCCCGGAGCGTGCAGTATATTTGGCTCCGGTCGGCAGTTCACCCAGGCGTCGCCGCCCCGTGAGGGGTGCTAAACCTGCCTCGACAACCTATTCGACCGGACACCTTATCCTGTGCCGCGTCGGAAGACGGCGACCACCGACACCTTCCCACCCGGAACGGCACGCTTCACGAGGATAAGCTATGTCCAGAACACTCTTGCCCTTTCATTCGGAAGACATTTCCGCCCTGGCACGGTCCCTCAAGGGCCAACTCGCCAATTGCGAGTCTCAGCCGAGCCATCTCGAACTTTTGAACATTTTGGTGCGGGCCAACGGCTACCGGAATTTTCAGCATTATCGGGCACAACTTGCCGCCCGGGACCAGTTGGAGAGCCGCACGCCTGCACAGGCACCAGAGCACGTCGACTTCGTCCGCGTAAAGCGCCTGCTGCGGATGTTCGACCCCGGGGGAAAGCTCGTGCGCTGGCCCGCAAAGCGCAGCCAGCAGGAACTATGCCTGTGGGTCATCTGGTCGAAACTGCCTGCCCGGCAGGTTTTCACAGAAAAAGAGATCAACCTGCTGCTAAACGCCAATCACCTTTTCGGCGACCATGCCCTATTGCGGAGGTGGCTCTGCGATTACGGTATGATGAGCAGGACCAGGGACGGCCGTGAATACTGCCGGGTCGAAAAGCGCCCGCCTGTCGAGGCGCTCGAACTGATCCGCCAACTTCGGTCGGTTCAAACCGGATAGGATAGAAAAGACTCTTCAGCGAAGAACGTGGGACGGGGAACGGCCCTGTCGCAATAAGCTAATTTCTAACTTCTTACCGCGAAGAGCACGAAGGAGACACGGAGAGGTACGGAAAAAAATCGTGAAAAACACGAAGAAAGGCTTCACTATTTCGGGACACATTCTGCAGCCTTACTTTCGTGATTTTCGTGCCTCCCTGGTTTCATAGGTTTGGCGGGTGCCCCGGATAACTCGCGTATCCGGGTGCGGAGCGCAAGAGGCTCAATTTGGATTCAGGGGTGCAGAAGTTCCTGACGATCGTCCGCCCAAGTTCGGCAAGACCAAGACCATGCTGCCCGGTGCGTCGCCGGACGCATCCTAAGCCTCGTAACCGCATCGGGTTATTTAGATCCCCGATTTGCAAAGTATTCCTGAAGTTTCCTGTTTTTGTTCGACATTATCTCATCGGCCATTTCATTCCCGAAGGATGCGTAACGCCGGCCAAGCTCGGGATCGAGCAGGGAAAGAATCCGGACGGCGAAGACTGCCGCATTGTGGGCGCCGCCGCCTCCTATGGCCATTGTCGCAACGGGAACGCCGGGAGGCATCTGGACCGTTGCAAGAAGGGCGTCCATCCCGTTTAGCGGGGATGAATCGATCGGCACGCCGATGACCGGTATCGTCGTTTGTGCTGCGGCAACGCCCGCCAAGTGAGCGGCCCAGCCGGCCCCGGCTATCAGGACCTTGATGCCCCGGCCCGCAAGTCCCTTTGCGTATTCGGCGGCTTCATTGGGTGACCTGTGAGCGGGTAAATTACTCCGATCGGAGAGAATGAATATCACGGGCGCTCTAAAATGAGTTATATTCGAAAAAATAGTCACGTCATACGGGGAGATTTCGAATCATGCACAATGAATTTACAGCAATCATCGAACAAGAAGGCGAGTGGTTCATTGCTTATTGCCCTGAGATACCTGGCGCCAACGGGCAGGGACACACCGTTCAGGAGACCCTTCACAGCCTGGCCGAAGCTATATCCCTAATTCTCGAAGACCGTCGCGCGGATGCATTGCGCGGAATACCAGCCGAGGCAATCCGTGAGGTGGTGGTCGTCCAATGAAGAGGAGCGCTCTTTTGAGGCACCTTCGCAAACATGGATGCTATTTAAAAAGAGAGGGCGGCGAGCATTCTTTGTGGTGCAATCCGAAAACGGGCCATTGCGAAGCGGTCCCGAGACACACTGAAATCCCTGATAAACTCGCAAGAAAGATTTGCCGTTTTCTGTCCCTCCCGGAATTTGGCATGTAAGGAGGCAGCAAGCAGCTACAGGTAATTACTCGTCCTATGACAGACTTGTTAACAACACTAAGATTTGTTTCCTTAAGGATTCTCGCCGGTCAGTTAACGAAGCCGGTTCGGATAACGTGCTCATGATCGGCCCGCCCAAGTTCGACAAGACCATGCTGCCCGGTGCGTCACCGGACGCATCCTCAGCCTCGCAACCGCATCAGGTTATTTAGATCCCCGAATTGCAAAGTATTCCTGGAGTTTCCTGTTTTTGTTCGACATTATCTCATCGGCCATTTCATTCCCGAAGGATGCGTAACGCCGGCCAAGCTCGGGATCGAACAGGGAAAGAATCCGGACGGCGAAGACTGCCGCATTGAAGGCGCCGCCTTCTCCTATGGCCATCGTGGCAACTGGGACGCCGGGTGGCATCTGGACCGTTGAAAGAAGGGCGTCCATCCCGTTTAGTGGAGATGAATCGATCGGTACGCCGATGACCGGTATCGTCGTCTGTGCGGCGGCAGCGCCTGCAAGGTGAGCGGCCCAGCCGGCCCCGGCTATCAGGACCTTGATGCCTCGATCCGCAAGTCCCTGCGCGTATTCGGCGGCTTCATTGGGTGTCCTGTGAGCGGAGAGAATTCTTATCTCAAAGGGAACTTCCAATCTTTCAAGTACCCGGACTGCTTGCTCCATGACCGTGATGTCAGAGTCGCTCCCCATTATGATTCCAACGAGCGGATTTTTCATCTGCCTCCCTTAATTAATTGGCTTTCCTGAGCTTCCTATATCTATTGGGCGGGCGGATCTTACCCCAAATTCCCCTGCCATGATTGGCGAAGAGAAAACACACTTTCTCTCAGCAGCTCTTTTCCGGCTTTGCCGGTTATTACCAGTTCGGGATTTTCGGTTACTTCGCCGACCAATCCATAAGGCAGCCCATCAAAGATGGTTTGAAACTCTTCGAGACCCCTTTGGGGCACTGTCACCAGGAATCGCCCGCAGGATTCACTGAAAAGCATCTGGTCATCCCGGAGGCTCTCCGTCGAACCTGGATTCCGGCTTTCGCCGGAATGACAGGGCACCTTCGCCAGATCGATGGTCAATCCCAGCCTGCCGCCGATGGCGGTCATCGCAGCGTGAACTCCCAGTCCACCCCGGTATATTCCGTGGCACGAAGCGAAAACCCCTGAAAATATTGCTCTTTCGACACCTCTATAGAGGCGCTGAAGAAACTCGGATTTCTCCGGTTCGAGCCTGCCCGGCTCAGCGAAGCCTTCCACCCTGGGGACATTGAGCCCGGTATATCCAAAAAGATCGTAATACGCCGAGCCTCCAAGTTCGTTACGGGTGGTACCGAGCACAAATACGAGGTCGCCGGAAGATTTGAGCTCCATTGATTGCGACTTCAGCACATCGGTAACAATCCCCGTTGCCGTAAACTGCATTGTCGGAAGGCCGCTCACTTTGTGCCGCTCGCCAAATGCGCCCGGAAGATACCCGTCCACATACATGCTGTCTTTTCCTGAAAGCAGCGGTATCCCATAGGCCAGGCACAGGTCGCGAAGCGCCAGGTTTGCCCGTACAAGCTGCGCCGCCTTGTAGCGGCCGTCCGGATTTTGAACCGGGTCGTACTGGATGTTCGGCCAGCAGAAGTTATCCACGCCCCCGATTTCATCCAACTTGCCGCCAACCGCCAGAATGCGCCTTACCGACTCATCGATTGTCGCCGCCACCATATGGTAGGTGTCTATTTCAGAGTAGGCGGGCAGAAGGGCCTGCGATACGGCAAGACCGGTGTTTTGGCCAAGAACGGGCCGGAGTACCGCGGCATCGTTTGGAACGTCCCGGTCCCTGCCGGCCATGAACTTGACCGCGCTGCCCCCCTGCACTTCATGATCGTATTGCCGATGGATCCACTCCCGGCTGCAAAGATTGGGGGTGGCAAGCAGAGTATGCAAAAGCGCACCGTAATCGGCGGGTTCGGCAAGAGCGGGCTCCACGAGACCGCGCGAAAGGGGCGCGAGCCATTCGGCCTCAAAATCCCACTGAGGGAAATCTTCCGAAAAAAAGCTTAGATCCAGATATGCACAGGTCCTGCCCCCATAGCCCAGGCGCAGCTTTCCCGTTTTTTCATAATTGCCGATTACAGTGCTCTCGACTTCGTGTTTGCGCGAAAGATTCATGAACCGGTCCAGGCTCTCGGGCCTTATCGCCACGGTCATGCGCTCCTGGGATTCCGACACCCATATTTCCCATACATCGAGGCCTTCATACTTAAGAGGCACCTTGTCCACATCGACATATGCGCCACCGGCCAAACTCGCCGATTCTCCGACAGACGACGAGAGCCCACCGCCCCCATTGTCGGTAATGAACGTGATCAGCTCTTCGTCACGCGCTTCGAGCAGAAAATCGTGCATCTTCTTCTGAGTGTACGGATCACCTATCTGGACATGTCCGGCGGGGGTGTTAGCGCCGTAGCTCTCGCTTGAGGCCGTGACCCCGTGAATCCCGTCTTTCCCGACACGCCCCCCGCACATGATGATAAGGTCGCCGTCTTCGGGGTGCTTAAGTTCGACCGGTTTGCCCTTGATCTCGCGCGGCATGATTCCGAGCGACGCTACAAACACAAGGCATTTGCCGAGATAAGATGGATGGAAAAAGAGATTTCCAAATGCGGTGGGCACTCCGTGCTTGTTCCCGCCGTCCTTTACTCCGTCGACAATTCCGTCAAGCAGCCGCCTGGGATGAAGGTGCGGCTTGAGCGGCCCCTTGTAGTCGCGAGGCCCCACGCAATAGCCGTAAAGGCCGGCGGCAAGCCGCGACCCCTTTCCAGTGCCCATTATATCCCGATAAATTCCGACTATTCCGGTGAGAGCGCCGCCATAGGCCTCCATGTTGGATGGGCTGTTATGCGTTTCGCCCGTAACCGAGTAGTTGAAATCCCGATCGAATCGCGCTACCCCGGCGTTGTCCCATAGAACCGAAACAACCCAGTCTTTCTGCTCCTTTATCCGGAGCGTCGGTGCTTCGATACAGGTCTTGAAAAGATTGTTCACGATAAATTGCTCGCCGGTGAGCAGGTCGCGGTAGCGGAACTTCCCACGGAAAGTGTTGTGATTGCAATGATCGCTGCGGGCCTGGGAAACCGCTTCCAGTTCGACGTCTGTCGGAGCGCTAAGACCGAACTTTGCGCGCGCTTCCTGCACTTGAGGCCGCAGGAAGTAATTCCTGATGACGGGAATATCGTTCCGGTTGAGCGCCAGGTTCCTCTCATCGCTCAGCTTTGCAAGCTGCTCGTCGCTTTCGATGGGGATTTCGCTAACAGAGGGCGTGTGGGCTAGAAGTACTTTGGGGACAATTACGCCTGTTCCTACGCTTTGGTCCCATTCGGCGTTGTGATAAACGCGCCATTGCTGGATTATTTCGTTTGCGAGAAGCTCGCGCGCTATTGTTTCGGCCTGGCTTCGCGAAAGAGCGGCATTCTTCAGCAGGTAGAGCCGGGATGTGTAGGCGGCATCGCCAGGAGCCTGCGTTTTTCCGAGATAATCGCTTATGGCGTCTATTGCGACGCTGCCGGCCGTATCGCGCACACCGGGCCGATATCCCACCCAGATCGCCCAGTCGAAATCGGAGGCAAGGCTATGAAAGCCGGATACCTGGGTCACAGGATTTGTAAAGACCTCGGCGCGCACGGCTTCGAGTTCTGCCTCAGACAGACCGGTATCCAGGGTCAGCATACTTATTACCCGCGCTTCTCCTATGTGCCAGCCAAAGTAGTCGCGGACCCTCCTGCAAAGACTCGCCCCTTCCGGATCGAAAAGGTGGTCCTTTAAAGCCGTTTCCAATCTTTTTGCCATTTGATTATCCGTTTTTGCAAAACAAGCTTTTCGAACCCCGTATTGATGAGCCTCAAACCTCATATTTCCATAATGAAGCCCTGTACAAAGCGAGTCCAGGTCCTCACTGTTCCGGCGTTCCGCCGACTGGCAAACCATCCCGGGACAGGCATAAACAGATTTCCCGGATCGAAGTGTATCTGATCCGGGAAGAAACTCTCGCATTCATCACGATTCCGCAGCAATGACGGATCTTGATGATCTCTTAGCGGTCCCGTAAGCCCTTATTAGGAGTAATAACATGTGTATATGCTGCCAAGCGATTCATACTGCTCGGCAAGCTCAGCGAGCAGCCTCTCAACTTCCCTTTCGGCATTTATGTATTTTATTCCCATTCCTTTTGGCGAAAAGGAGTCTCCCGAACCGTAGATATTGGTCCAGACCACTTCCCCATTCACCTCGATTGGGTTCTTGATACCTGGAAACCGGAGTATCAATTTCCCCTTAACATTCAACGGAGCCGGGTTCTTGCATAACACCAGCATTCCCCTCTCGTTAAAATGCATGGAGGTCCCTTTGAAAGTCGTTTCGCCCGCCTCGAAAGTTACCTCACAAGGCCTTCTTCTATCTATGATTACTTCTCTCGTGTATTCCTGGTCGCTCACCGTTTGTTACCTCAGGGAAACTCCAAACTTTGCGGTTACCTTCTCGATCAGTCCAACGTGGAGGGCATTTATCTCCTCGTCGGTCAGGCTCCGGTCGGCAGCGCGGTAAGTAATCCGGTAGCCTATGCTCTTTTTATTGGCCCCGAGTTGATCGCTCCTGAATATATCAAATATTTCGACGCTTTCCATTAAAGGTTCATTCAATGAACGAATAAAGTCAAAAGGTTTTTCCACCGGCATTTTCTCGTCCGCGATCAGCGCCATATCACGCGCAACAGGAGGAAATTTGGGCAGCCCTTTATAGACGGGAACCGGCCCTTTGAGCGCGAAGAGCCTGTCAAAGTTGAGCCTGAAAGCAAATACGGGCCGCTTGAGATCGTATGCTTCCCCTACCTCTGAATGGACCCTGCCCAGTTCTCCAACCCGCTCGCTTCCGGCGAAAATGGAGGCCGACGCAGAGGGATCGAGCCACGAGGGAAGAGATTGCACCCGGAACAGAACATCATCGATTCTCAGGAATTTGAAAACAGCTTCGACAACTCCCTTGACGTCCGTATAGTCCACATCATCATCGCTGTAAAGAGCCTGAGGAACCCGCTTTCCTGCAATGACCCCGGCCAGGTGGTGAGGCTCTTCAGCCTGGAGATCATCTTTTCTGGGGAGAAATACCTTGCTCAATTCAAAAATCCTGAAGTTTTCGCTCCGGTGGTCAAAGTTGTAACGCGCATTCTGAAGCAACCCGGGCAGCAGGGTCGTTCGCATCACAGCCTGCTCGTCGCTCAGGGGGTTCTTCAGCCGGATCGGGGTCAGTCTTGGATCGCCTTCCGAAAAGCGCAGCTTTTGGATAGATTCGTAAGAAATAAACGAGTAGTTGATAACCTCGAAAAACCCAGCGCCTGCCAGCAGATTTTTGAGCTCTGTGCGCGTCCTCTGGTGAGGATCGAACGCGGCTGCCTGGACTGCCGCGACGGGGCTTGTAACGGGGATCCGGTCATAGCCGGAAAGCCTTGCCAGTTCCTCATACAGGTCGACCTCTCTTGTAATATCGCTTCTATAACCAGGCACAATCACCCGAAGGCGATTCGAGTCCAACTCGTCCACACGCATTTCGAGGCGCTCCAGTATCTCCTTCATCTCAGAGACGGGTAGCCCGGTCCCCAGGAAACGGTTGGCCCTGTCCACCCGGAGCACTATTTCCGCCGCCTTTATCGGATTAGGATATACGTCAATTCTTCTTGCAGAAATCGCGCCACCCCCGACTTCCAGCATAAGCTGCGCCGCGCGGTCCAGTGCCCTGAGAACGCCGTCAGGATCTATGCCGCGCTCGAACCGGTAGCTTGATTCTGTTTTGAGGCCCAGCCTCCTGCTGGTCCGGCGAATAGAGAGCGGGTCAAAGTAGGCGCTTTCAATTAGAACATTCTCGGTGTCCGGCTCAATCTCCGAGTTGAGACCCCCCATGATCCCGCCGATGGCAACCGGACCAACTCCGTCGCAAATCAGCACGGCCTTCCCGGGGAGCTCGCGCTCGGTCCCGTCGAGTGTAACAAACCGCTCGCCGGACTCAGCTTGCCGGACCACTATTCGGCGCTGGCGCAGCCGGTCGAAGTCGAAAGCGTGGAGCGGCTGGCCAAACTCCAACATAACGCAGTTGGTAACGTCGACGATGTTGTTGATCGAGCGTACCCCAAGCGCCTCCACCCTGTTTTTGAGCCATTCGGGGGATGGGCCTATCTTTACACCCTGTATAACCCTGGCTGTATAACGAGGGCAGCCTTCCGGATCGTCTACGGTGACCGATGTCAGCGTCTCGATAGGAGGACCGGTTTCATTGACTGCTATGGAAGGGTACCTTACCGATGTTTTACACAGCGCGGCCACCTCTCTGGCAATGCCAACGACGGAGAGGCAGTCTCCTCGGTTAGGAGTGATCGCAACCTCCATCAGGACGTCCCTGATCCCCAGGGCCTCATCAAGAGGGACCCCGACCGGCGTGTCAGAAGGAAGAATCCAAATGCCGCTGTGGTTTTCGCTAAGCCCAAGTTCTTTTTCCGAGCAAAGCATCCCCTTCGACAGCTCTCCGCGCACTTTAACTTCCCGGACAGACCCGCCCGGTAGCTCCGCCCCGGGCAGGGCGAGCGGAACAACAGCTCCGGCGCGCGCGTTCGGAGCGCCGCAAACGATCCTCTGTAGACCTTCCGGGCCTGATACTACACAGATATTCAGCCGTTCAGCGTTCGGATGGGGTTCGACAGCTTCGATCCTGGCGGTCATAACGTTTTTCAGTTGAGGGTAGCGCAGCGAAAGCGATTCCACCTCCAGACCCGCCATGGTCAGGCCATCCGCGATCTGCTCAGGAGAAAGCGGGCAGTCAACATAGTCGGAAAGCCATTTAAGACTTATCAGCATTGGTCATCCCTGTTTATCGGCCGGAAGTGGCCAAAAAGTAGCGCCTCCGACGAGCCGCTAAAATGATAATTCCCACGCCCGGCCGCCATTAACGGAGACAGAGGTGGGAATCTGAAATCTTATCGCTATGGACTGCCAGGATCATCAAGAGATTGGCAATTCGGCCTCTGTCCGGCGAAAGCGCAAGTATGCTTCGGAACGAATTCGAGCGAGTCTGAAGACACTTAAAACTGTTCAAGAAAACGCAGGTCGTTTTCAAAGAACAGCCGAAGATCGTCTATTCCGAATTTCAGCATGGCTATCCGCTCGATCCCCATGCCGAAAGCAAAACCAGTTACCTCCTCCGGATCATAACCAACGTATTTATAGACTTCCGGGTCAATCATTCCCGACCCCAGAATCTCTAGCCATCCGGTGCCTTTGCAAACGCGGCAGCCTCCTCCCCGGCACATGACGCACTCAATGTCCACCTCGGCGCTCGGTTCGGTGAAGGGGAAAAAACTCGGCCGGAAACGAAGCCCGACCTCCGGACCGAACATCTGGTGGACAAAAGTGGTGAGGGTGCCTTTCAAATCGCCAAAGGAGACATCCTTGCCCACCATCAGTCCTTCCACCTGGTGAAACATGGGCGTATGCGTGACGTCCGAATCGCAGCGGTAAGTCCTGCCAGGGGCTATGATCCGGACCGGAGGCTTTCGTTTTTCCATTACCCTGACCTGGAGCGGCGAGGTATGCGTTCTGAGCACCACGTCTTCGGAGATGTAGAAAGTGTCCTGCATGTCCCTGGCCGGATGATCCCTGGGGATATTCAAGGCTTCGAAATTGTAATAATCCAGCTCGATCTCAGGCCCTTCGACCGTTTCGAACCCAAGCCAATTGAAAATGCGGGAAATTTCCATCGCTATCTGGGTGATCGGATGCAGGCGGCCCAAAGGCGGCAGTCTTCCGGGAACGGTTATATCGATGGATTCACGTCTTGAAGTCTCCAGATCGCGGCTCCGCTGCGTCGCCTCTGAGAAGATCTCCTCAAGCCGCGATTTAGCCTCGTTCAGCAATCTGCCGACTTCCCGCCGCTCCTGTTCCGGGACATTTCCCAGCTCTTTGAAAAGCTGGGCCAGTTCACCCTTTCGTCCCAAAAAACGAATCCGGGCCTGATCGAGGGCCTTAGGGTCCTCTTCCAGCCCGGAAAGGGCGCGGGAGGCCGTATCAAGAAGGTTCTCAACAGCCTCTTTCATTGCTTATGCTGCTTCTTTCGCAATCTTGGCCAGTTCGGCAAAAGCTTCCGGGTTTGTAGCCGCAAGATTTGCCAGCGCCTTCCGGTCGAGCGTTATATTGGCCTTCTTCAAACCATGCATGAATTTGGAATAGCTCAAGTCGTGTACGCGTGCCGCCGCATTGATGCGCATAATCCAGAGGCTCCTGAAGTCGCGTTTTTTGACCTTTCTGTCGCGGTATGCGAACTTGAGGGCGCGCTCGACGGTTTCTTTCGCCGTGCGAAGCAGAGTACCGCGGCCCCCTCGATATCCCTTTGCCGCCGAGAGAATCTTTTTGCGCCTCGCGCGCGACTTTACCGCCTTTTTGACTCTGGGCATCGAAATCTCCTGTGAAATAGACCTCGCGGGGCGTCCAATAATTGATGCCTTGCGAGATCGATAACCAAAAACTGTTTATAGATAAGGCATCATCCGCTTGATCGCCCTGACGTTTATAGCGTTAACCACAGTGTCCTGGCGCAGCGAGCGTTTCCTTTTAGGGGCTTTCTTCGTCAGAATGTGGCTCTTGAAAGCCTTGGCCCTGACAATCTTGCCCGTGCCGGTTATTTTGAATCGTTTGGCGGCGGCACGATTGGTCCTGATCTTGGGCATTACGGATATCCTCCATTGACTCATATTTTTTGGCGTACAAAAAAACATGCAGGCCGGGCAACACAGACTCAAGCCCAACCGCGCGAAAAGGCAACGCACAACGGGCGGGGCGAAAGGCCGAGCTTCCACCCGCCAAAGCACAAAAATAACAGTTTATTTAGGACTTAATCAAGAGTCAACAAATTACGGTAGATTTTATGAATTTTTCAAGATTTCGGGGCCAGAATCATTATCAGGTTACGGCCTTCCATCTTAGGGTGCTGTTCAATTACGATTTCGTCCTTGAGCTCTTCCCTTATTCGTTCCAAAACTTTCACGCCCTGATCGGAGTAGGCGATCTCCCTCCCACGGAAAAGTATCGTTACCTTCGCCTTGTCCTTCTGGGCGAGAAAACGCTTGATATGGCGGATTTTCACCTGAAGATCGTGCTCGTCGGTCTTCGGACGAATCTTTACCTCCTTTACCTGGATCACGGTCTGCTTCTTTTTCGCCTCCTGGGACCGCTTGTTCTGCTGGTATTTGAATTTTCCGTAATCCATTATCTTGCAAACAGGGGGATCGGCATTAGGGGCCACTTCAACGAGATCCAGATGCTCCAGCGCGGCCAGTTCCAACGCCTTTCTGATTGGAATGATCCCAAGCTGCTGGCCGTCATGCCCAATCACCCTGACTTCCGGCGCTCGAATTTTCTCATTCACATTGGTCTGTTTCTCCAGTGTCGTTTCTCCTTCTGATTAGTGTTTATTCTTTCTACAATAAATAAACTGCCGTTTCGTTTTCAATCAAACAATGCCCAAACCAACACGTCCCATGCTGGACTCGAGGCACTCCTTTTCCACCAGATCGGCAAATTGAGGTGGAGTCATAAGACTAACTTGCGTTCCGTCTCGCTTCCTTGGCGCGATTGCCCCCTGCTCGACTTCTTTGTCCCCGATAACGAGCATGTAAGGGACTTTCTGCATCTGGGCTTCACGAATTTTATAGCCCAGCTTCTCGCTTCTCGTATCGACCTCCACGCGAACGCCCCGGCTCCGCAGTTCCTCGCAGACCGCCCGGGCAAAATCGAGCTGCGCGTCGGTAACGGTAACGATCATCGCCTGCACGGGAGCCAGCCATACAGGGAAAGCCCCTGCGTAATGTTCAATGAGGACCCCCAAGAAGCGCTCAATGGCGCCAAGGATCACGCGGTGTACCATGACCGGCCTGTGCCGGGCGCCATCCGGCCCTATGTAAGTCAGATCGAATCTTTCGGGCAGGGTGAAATCACACTGGATGGTGGCACACTGCCAGCGACGGTCAAGGGCGTCTTTGAGCTTGACGTCGATCTTCGGCCCATAGAAAGCGCCTTCCCCTTCGCAAATATGATACTGGAATCCCTTTTCATCAAGTGCTTTCGTGAGGGCCGCAGTCGCTCGCTCCCAGTCTTCGTCCGAGCCAATGGACTTCTCGGGCCGGGTACTGATTTCCATCTCGAAGTCGAATCCGAAGATCCCCATCACGTCGATAACAAAATCAATAATGCCCTTGATTTCATCGTTCAATTGGCCGGGCGTGCACAGAATATGGGCATCGTCCTGCGTAAACTGCCGGACCCGAAGCAGACCGTGCAGAACGCCTGACTTTTCGTGCCGGTGCACCGTTCCAAGCTCGAAGTAGCGGAGCGGCAGGTCGCGGTAGCTGCGGATCTTGGACTTGTAGATCAGCATATGCGACAGACAATTCATCGGCTTCACGCCGTAGGACTGCTCGTCTATCTCGGTGAAATACATATTTTCGCGGTAATGATCGAAATGGCCGGACCTTTTCCACAACTCGGTCTTTAGCAGCGTCGGGCCGACCACTATCTGATAACCGCGGCGCAGGTGCTCGCGTTTTTCAAAGTTCTCCAGAATATGGCGGATGAGCGCGCCCTTCGGGTGATAAATAACCATCCCGGCGCCGACTTCATCCGAGAAACTGAACAGATCGAGGTCCTTTCCCAACCGGCGGTGATCGCGCTTCTGAGCCTCTTCGAGGAAGGTGAGATACTTTTTTAGCGACTCCTTATCGAAAAATGCGGTCCCGTAGATGCGCTGGAGCATCGGGTTGTGTTCATTGCCGCGCCAGTAGGCGCCCGCAACGCTTGTGAGCTTGAAAGCCTTGAGAAAACCGGTGTGAGGAACGTGAGGACCGCGGCAAAGGTCGACCAGATCCCCCTGCTGGTAATAGGATACGACCGGATCGGTGAACCCTTCGAGAAGTTCGACCTTGTATTTTTCGCCAAGGCCGGAGAAAAAACCGAGCGCCTCTTCGCGGGGCACATCCAGGCGCGAGAAGCGGAGCTTTTGCGAAGTGATTTCCTTCATCTTGGCTTCGATTTTTTCCAGGTCGTCCTGAGTGAACGGTCTGGCCACATCGAAATCGTAGTAGAAGCCGTTTTCGATTGCGGGGCCGATGGCAATGAGCGCCTCCGGAAAGATCGACTTTACAGCCTGGGCCATTACGTGGGCTGCGCTGTGCCTCAGGATTTCAAGCGCCGCCTGGGAATCGGTCCCTATCCCTTCCAGGGTCGCATCCTCTTCGACCTTGAGCGCCAGGTCCACCAACTGCCCGTTTAACTTTGCGGCAATCCAACCGCCGGGGGCGGGTCCCACTTTGCCCAGAATCTCCGAAACCGTTGTCCCTCTGGGAACCGTTTGCTTATGCCCATCAGGGAGGGTGATCTCAATGTCTTTTAGCATTCTTCATTCCTGATGTCTGAATCTGCGCCCCTGACCTGAAGGTCGCAACAAAAAAAGGCACCCCCACCATTTTGGAAAGATGCCTGAATGGAAATGATTGTCCATCGATGCCGATATATAGCTTCCCGCTGTAATCCAGGTCCAATTAGGCAGCCAGCCGAGTTATTAGACGAATCCGCAATCCTCGCTGCAATTTTTCAATTAACAGCTAACAGCCGCTGGTAGGCACGGGCGGTTTCGAACCGCCGGCCTCTACCGTGTCAAGGTAGCGCTCCCCCACTGAGCTACGTGCCTACTAAACTCTTGATCTATAACGACGCGGGCCAATTATGTCAAGGAAAACATCATTGTGCCGTATTGCCCGACCGGTCCCGTTCCAGGAGAGACAGACCGTTCAACACGTACTGTCCACCACTCAATATCGAAAAACCGGCCGTTGTGACGAACAGGGCCGTGTACATCCAGCCGGGGAATTCCAGAATTGATTTCCCAAGCAGTGTGAAAACCGTCCCCAGTTGAAAAAGCGTCGTCAGTTTGCTTGACACCAGGGGCTTTATCTCGAATCGCACCCGGCAGAATACCAGGATGAAAAATCCGCACAAAATCAAAAGGTCGCGGCCTACGGTTATTATGACCAGCCAGAGAGGTATTGCACCGATATGCCATAGCAAAAGAAACGAGGTTACGAGGAGCAACTTGTCGGCAAGCGGGTCTATATAGGAACCCAGGCGGCTTTTCTGGTTGAGGCCTCTGGCAAGCAGTCCGTCCAAGGCATCTGTCAAACCGGCGATGCAAAAGACTAAAAAGGCCGCAGTCATATCATTTCTCAGCAGTAACAGGGCAAGCAGAGGTGTCAGGAAAATGCGTGCCAGCGTAAGCATGTTCGGTATGGTCATTTGGTTTCAGCCTGGGCGTTTCCGGGAGGAGCAAACGATACTTTCATGGTCTGCGTCTCTGTTGAATAGGATTCTATCCGGACCGTCGCACCGCTCGGAAGCGCAGTCCCGCTCATTTTTAATATGTAGTCCCCACCAACCCCGTCGAGCTTCACGACGCCTTGAGTGGACCCTATCTCCAGGCTGGTTATCTGCATATTTTTGAATTGCTCGCGGAGAATGCCTTCCAACTCTTTCCAGTATAAATACTGAGCAGAGGGCAGATAAACAGTGAGCGGGCCAACACTTCCCGGTTGAGATGAAGCAACTTCCTGCCCCGGACCTGAAGAGTCTGCTCCACCCCGCTGCGCCCCTCCGGCCTGCGAGCCGCCAAGCAGGCTGCTCAGTTGTGGAGCGACCTGCGCGGCAAGTTCAAGTGCCCCTTCCTGATTGGAAATGTCCTCAATACTCTGAGTCTTGTGAAGTTCGAATTCCGATTTGCCCTGGCCGATTCTGATCACGCGTAGACTGGCGTCCAGCCATGCCTGCTTGCTGTTGCGGTCCTGCATGTAGGAGACCTTGCCGACTACCACGTCCTGGATGCCAAGCCCCTCGGCGAGTGAGATCACCTGAGAAGAAGGGATATTTCCGGACAGATCCATCCTCACAGAGCCGGGCTGGGGCAGCAGGATGGAAAACTCAAAACCATCCATTTCCTTGCCGAGGCTTCGCGCAAAAAAGGAACGAACATCGCTGCCATCGGTCGGGACCTCCCATTCCTGTTCCCATTTTTCCGGAACGACCCAGAGGATTTCCCTCCTTGTGGCCGCGATTCCGCGAGAAGCCGGCCGGCTCGCGCCCGGCGCGATTATCGGGGACTGAGAGGCTTCTTCCACCGGGGGCTTCGAATCATCGGGTTCTACGGAGGGTTCGGCATCCTCTTCATCCTGCTTGTTATCATCCTCTGTTGCGGCGGCGGCGCTGAGGACAGGCGAAGAAGCAGCCGGCGCAGGGGGCTTCTGCTGGGCCACGAGAATCCCTGATTCCTCCAGCCCTTTCTTGAGCGCGTCCATGGAGACGGTAACCTGTCCAACCACCTGAAACATTCCATCGGTCTGACTTTGGGAAATAACCTGGTAAGAGTCGATATATTTTGAAGGCTTGGCCAGCAGCTTCTTTTGGAGGTCCGAAAACTGTGTACCCATTTGCGTCGGGCTCAGAAATGAGGCTATCGCCTGAGTAAGCCCCTGGACCATAAAATCCTGGATCGCCTGCTGCTGGCTCTTCGCATGGTCCTGCGGGTCGTCGACGGCCTGTCCATGGCTGAAAAAAGTAGCCGGCTGGGACCCCGCGGCAGCAGGATTAGACCCCAAGATGGTCAAAATGGGAGTCAGAAGCAAAACAACATAAACCGGAACTGTTATGATATATTTCTTCATTAGAGGTTGTCTCCGGCATTGTTTAACAATTTCCGAGCGTTTTGGCTCAAATTTTCCATTTTAGTCGATTATTTGCTACCATATAAGCGGCTCAAGGAAAAGGAGAAAAACATTGCATTCCCTACCGGAAACTTGCTTAGTACGCACCTGCCTGATCGACCCCTACCAGATTCATTACCTCAGATTCATCATTGAAGCATATCCCGGAATGGCCGTCGTATCCACTTTAGACTCAACGCTGGGGTTGGTATCCATAGCGATTGCCCCCGGATGCGAGCCGGATATCCTCTTGATACTTGAATCCGAACGTGAAACTCTGAAGCTCATCGAAGTTGATTCGAATTCCGGGACGCAAGTTATGCCCGATTTTAGTTAATCAATTCAAAAATTTATCTGTGATTGCCCTTCTGGGCCTGATTCAATGCCAACCCCTTCCTGTTCCGATAGCGGGCATCCGGCCGGTTGCCGGTTGTCCACAAGCCTCAATTTCCTTGCTACAGGGCTGTATATTGTCTAAAAAATCTTTATGCAGGCGGAGTGATCGGCCGTTTAAGTAGATTGTAATGTTCCGCGCCCGGGAAATATTTCGAAGAATTGAGTTTGCATGAGCACTCGCCGCAAGTTACATTGTGGCCACAGTCGCTTTTTCCTTTAAACCGGGCATGGGCACGACCTGAGATCATACGCTCCCCGGGGGGGCCTTTACCAACAAAGCACGCAGAAATGAGTGAGATTGTGCAGCCAATCAAGGAAACGGAAAAAAACCAGGCACAGGCTATACAAATAGAGGTTTTCAAAAAAGGCCAGCCGATAATCTCAGAGGGGCAGGATATCCCCCTTTTTTTTGTAATCCTGAGCGGGCAGGTGGTGCTGAGCAAGAAAGGAAAGACAATCACGGCGCTTGACGAGCAGGATACATTTGGCCTGGAGGGCCTCTTGCTGAAAAAGCCCTGCTCCTATGCGGCTCATGCGCTGAATGAATGCAGAATAGCGAAGTACGGACCCGAAGCCCTTGATCATTTTATCCATGAAAACCCCCGGATGATTCAGAATGTGCTCAGGTCCGTCGTGCAACAGCTTACGCAGACGGTGTTCAATCTGCTGGAAGCTCCCGAACCTTTGATCGCAGATGAGGAGCACGTTTGTTTTTATCAGGACGGCGAGGTAATATTAGAGGAAAAGACCGGCGGGACTGAGTTTTACCGCCTCGTAACGACCCAGGGTGGACTTCGGGTAACCAGGGCCGGAAAAGAAGTCACCCTTATTTGTAAATCCGGTGAGTTTTTTGGCCTTCCCGGTTCCCACGCCGGCGCCCGCATAAACAGTATCGGCCAAAGCGTCGTCGAGAAGTACAGTACCGCCGACCTTGATATCATTATTAGAGATTACCCGGAAGCAGCCCGTCAAATCATGCACACGCTGATTGAACGGCTCTCGGACATGGAAGCTGAAAGAGATTGACCATGCCGGAAATGGAGAGTGGAAACTCGATGACTCGGAGCCGAAAATGCCCTGATGCTTCGTACCACACCATCTCCGCATCTCCGCCTCCATGTCTTTTTTCATATTACCTCCCTTCAGTCTGAGCGAGACAACAGGTCTTTATGCCGAAAACTCCCATCCATTCGGACCCCCCCCGCGGTTTATACGTCCGCACGTTCGGCTGCCAGATGAATGAATATGATTCGTTGCGAGTCCAGCGGCTGCTGGCACCGCTGGGGTATGTGCCTGTCGATGACATCGGCAAAGCTGACGTCATTTTTCTCAACACCTGCTCGGTGCGCGAGAAGGCGGAACAGAAGGTCCACTCTTTTATCGGAAGCCTGCGCCGGCTCAAGAATATAAAACCGCACCTCAAGATTATAGCTGGGGGCTGCGTGGCTCAGCAGCTCGGCGAGAAACTGCTCGACAGGTTCGATCACCTCGATATGGTTATAGGCACAATGGGGGTTCAATCTGTTGCGCAGATGCTGCAACGGGTCCAGGAAAGCGGCCGCAGGCTTGCCTGCCTGCCGGAACAAGATAGTGGCAGCCCTGAGCCCGAAGGCCCGGAAATCTTTACGGAGGCAGGCGTAACGGCGCCGGTCACCATAATGCAGGGCTGCAACAATTATTGTACGTACTGCATAGTCCCCTACGTGCGGGGTCCGGAAAGGAGCAGGCGGACAGGCGAAATTCTTGAAGAGATCAAGCGGCTGGAAGAATCCGGCGTCCGCGAGGTCCTTCTGCTTGGCCAGAATGTGAACTCATACGGAATGGGACTCGACGAAAATACATCCTTCGCCGCTCTTCTCCGGCGCATCCGGAAGGAAACCGGCATAGCACGCATAAGGTTCACAACTTCCCACCCAAAGGACCTTACGGATGAACTGATGCTCTGTTTCGCCGAAGTGGATTCGCTTTGCAAGCACCTCCACCTACCCGTGCAGTCAGGTTCGGATAGCATACTTGCCCGCATGAACAGGGGCTATACGGCTGCAGAGTACTTGGAAAAAATTCGTCGCCTTCGCCGGATTTGTCCTGAAATCGCGCTTACCTCCGATATTATCGTCGGCTTTCCCGGCGAAACCGAAGAAGACTTCACAAGTACGATTGACCTGCTCGAAAAAGTCGAGTTCGACAATCTCTTTTCTTTCCGGTACTCAGACCGCCCGAAGACTCGAGCCGCCTCATTTCCCGGCAAAGTGGACCCCGAGGTGGCAGCGCACCGGCTGCTCCAACTTCAAAGCTACCAGGCCGATGTTACACTCCGGAAAAATCTTGCTGAGGTCGGCTCGATACGCGATGTGCTGGTCGAGGGGCCAAGCAGAGCCTCCAACGGACAGATGACGGGACGCACATCCCAAAACAGGGTAGTCAACTTCGAAGCGCCTTTATCATCGACAGGGCAAATTCTTAGCGTGAAAATCGCATTTGCGTATTCTCATTCCCTGAGAGGAGATGTTATAGTTCTGCCGAAAGCCGCAGACTGATGGAAATCGGTAACCCGTCAACTCTACCTAATCGAGCCCGGGAGTCAACCGCGGCGAATGATTGGAGGAAAGCATGTTCAGGCAGATGAAAGTAACCGGGTTGGTAATGGATCCCCACTCGAATACGCCGATCCTGGTTCTCAAAGACATTGCCGACGAGACTACGCTTCCGATCTGGATAGGCCTGCTCGAGGCCACGGCAATCGCTACCGAACTCGAGAACATCCAGTTTCCGCGGCCAATGACTCATGACCTGATACGGGCACTTTTCGACCACCTGAAAGTCAAGGTGGAGCGCATAGAGGTTAGCGAGCTGAAGAATAATACCTACTACGCTCTTATCCACATCCGTAACGGCGAACAGATCAGCTATATCGACTCACGGCCAAGCGACGCCATTGCAATCGCACTGCGGACAAATGCGCCCATTTTCGTAAAGGATGAGGTTATCACCAAATACCTCCAGTCCGATGAGGCCAACAAGCCCTCCTTTGACGAAAAAAACAAGGAGCAGTGGACGGAAATGCTCGATAAACTCGATCCCTCCGATTTCAGCAAGTACAAAATGTAATATCACGGGCAGTGTTGGTTTGACCGACTGTCCACCCGCGTCTTACACCTTCCATAATAAATTGAAAAAACGGCAGGATTGTGACAACCTTTCTTGATGCGACCCTAAATAATGCTGTCGCGGTGGGAATGGAACTCTTTGTTTGGAGCAGCCATGAAGATGGATACGGCACGCTTGACAGGTCTGATTGAAGCTGCGAGAGGGCAGCGGCCGGTGGACCTTCGCATAAAGGGATGCCGCCTGGTCAATGTTTTTTCCGGGAAGATCGAGACTGCAGACCTGGCGATTCATGACGGGTTCATTGCCGGATGGGGTGACTACGAGGGCAGGGAAATTGTCCAGGCAGATGGAATGTATGTGTGCCCGGGTTTCATAGACGGACACATTCACATCGAAAGCTCTCTTCTCAGCCCGGCCAATTTTTGCGCCACGGTCCTGCCGTGGGGCACGAGCGCGGTGGTGGCGGACCCGCACGAAATAGCAAATGTGCTCGGCCTCAACGGGATTCGGTATTTCCTCGAGTGCGCGCGAAAACTTCCCCTGGATATTTTTCTCAATCTGCCGAGCTGCGTTCCTGCTTCTCCTCTGGAGACTTCGGGGGCCAACCTCAGAGCGGTGGATCTCCAATCTCTGCTCCCTGACGAAAGGCTGCTCGGCTTGGCGGAAATGATGAACTTCCCGGGTGTGATTGGGGCCGACCCCCAGGTTACCGACAAGCTCCTGCTTTTTCAGGATCTGGTCATAGACGGCCACTGTCCAACGCTTTCAGGCCGGGACCTGAACGCCTACATAGCTGGTGGAATCGGCTCGGATCATGAATGTACGGTTTTGGAGGAAGCGGCTGAAAAGCTCGCGCGAGGAATGGCGGTCATGATTCGTCAGGGAAGCCAGTCCAAGGATCTGGAGAAACTCCTCGGAATCGTAAACGACTCCACATGGCCCCATTGCATGTTCGTATCCGATGACGTGCACCCCGATGACCTCATAAGCAAAGGCCACATGAATGCAATAGTAAACGAAGCCATGACGCTGGGAATGGACCCCGTCCGGGCCATTACACTTGCTTCATGGACCCCCGCCAACTATTTCCGCTTCCGAAAGCGTGGTGCGCTTGCGCCCGGATACCTTGCCGACTTCAGTATCAGCCCGACACTTAATCCATGGAATCCCGTGCGGGTCTTCAAGAATGGAATCGAAACTGCGCGAGAAGGCGAAATTCTCACCGATCCTGCCGCCTGGCCGATGCCGCCCCTGCCCGGAAGCCCCATGCACATCGGCAGGATAACCCCGGAGCAACTGCTCGTCCCGGCCAAAGCCGGTAAATTGCGGGTAATAGGGATCATGGAGGCAACGCTGCTTACGCGCAAACTTCTCATGGACCCCAAAATTGAAAACGGCTACGCTGTTTGCGACCCCGAACGCGATTTGCTCAAAGCCGCAGTCTACAATCGATACGTCCGCGGCAGGAGCCCTTCGGTGGGATTTGTCCACGGCCTGGGGTTGAAAAAAGGAGCTATTGCCACTTCAGTTGCGCACGATTCGCACAATATCATTGCGGCGGGGGTATCGGATGCTGATATTATCGCAGTGGTTTCCGCTTTGAGGGATACCGGCGGAGGGATGGCCGCCGCCGCCGAAGGCCGGATCGAGATTCTGCCGCTCCCGATAGCCGGACTCATGTCCACGTCGCCTGCCAAAGAGGTATCGGACAGGCTGACAACGCTCAAAGCGCTGGTAAAAACCCAGGGGGCTAAACTCGACAATCCGTTTATGGCCCTCTCTTTTCTGTCGCTTCCGGTCATACCGGAGTTAAAACTGACCGACCTGGGGGTGGTTGAGGTTTCGAGCTTTTCGCACGTTCCCCTCTTTGAGGAAGTCTAAGCGGTGAAAGGCTTTCAAGTCTGCTTTCAGATTTGCGGGTTTCCAGGAATTGCTTAACGACGTTTCGCAATCTTTACTCAATGTAACGCCATTCAAATTTACCAGGAGGACACTTATGACTACGCTTTCCTGCCATTCAGTAAGTGATGTGGTCGATTTTGCAATTGAAAAGGAAGAAAAGGCGATGGAATTTTACCGGAAATGCGCCGAACGCGCAAATAATCCGGGAATAAAAGATTTTTTCAATGAAATGTACACCGAAGAGCAGCGCCACAGGGATATGCTCAAGAACCTGGATTCGCTGAACCTCGACAAGGTGAAGCTCGAGAAGGTAGAAGACTTGAAGATTACCGATTACCTGGTCGACGTCCCTTTTACCGAAAAAATCACCTACCAGGAAGCCCTTCTCATAGCCATGAAGAAAGAAGAAAAAGCCCACGCCTTCTATTCGGGGTGGAAGGACAAATGCATGAGCGAAAAGGCTTCCAAGCTCTTCCAGGTGCTGGAAAACGAAGAGGCCAAGCACAAACGCAAACTCGAAAGCCTCTACGACGAGGAGATTCTGGCCTGGGATTAAGGTCGCCGAGGTTAGCCTTAAATTCACGCAGATGAGGGAGGCGCAAGCCTCCCCTTTTTTGTAAGCTGCGAGGCTGAATCGATCACACTTTCGAGACCATTTATAAAGTTTGTCTCGAAAAGATCCGATCACATAAACTGTGAAGAGATTCGAAGGCGGTCCCAAGTGACTGGACCGCCGGATAAGCTTTACGCATCAGGCCATTGCGGCGGATGCGGGAAGAATTATAATTTATATTTGAATCCGTAGCTTATACTAAGATCACGGATTAATGTTGTGTGCGAAAGGAATCGCAATGCGCGACGAGCCTCCAAATTTCCCTGACCAGGAAACGCTCGAAAAAGAACTCAGCGACTATTTGTCAAAAAAATATGGCTATCGGATCAAGGTTATTTCACCGATGATGGCCGCCGAGCATTCCGGTGAACCAGTCGAGAGCGAAAAGAAAACGGGTGGGATCGAAAGAATACGGTTCGACATGAAACCGGAAGAGATGGAGTCTTATCTGAATCAGTACGTAATCCGGCAGGACGAGCCAAAAGCCATTCTGGCCACAAAAATCTGCACCCACTACAATCGGATAAGATACCTCCAGAAGCTCGCCAGGTTCGGAACGGAACCAATGGTGGGGAGGATAAAGAACAATATCCTTCTGATCGGTCCGACCGGCGTCGGAAAAACATATCTGGTCAAGCTGATTGCCCAGAAGCTTGCAGTACCCTTCGTTAAGGGTGACGCCACGAAGTTCAGCGAAACCGGCTATGTAGGGGGAGACGTCGAAGACCTCATCCGGGAGTTGGTGATCCAGGCCGATGAGGACATCGAACTCGCCGAGCATGGAATCATCTACATCGACGAAATCGACAAGATCGCATCCTCACAGCATCTTCTCGGCCCCGACGTCTCACGGACAGGAGTGCAGCGGGCGTTGCTCAAGCCTATGGAAGAGACTGAAGTAGACCTCAAGGTACCGCACGACCCGGTCTCTCAGATGCAGGCGATCGAGCAGTACCGAAAAACGGGAAAGCGCGAAAAGCGCACCGTTAATACGAAAAATATTCTTTTCATTATGAGCGGCGCTTTCAACGGTCTTGCCGAGATAGTTAAAAAGAGGCTCCAGAAGCAGGAAATCGGGTTCGGGGCCCAGATCCACAGCCGTGAAAACGATATGCGGTTTCTCAAGCAAGTCAAGGCCGAAGACCTGATTCAATACGGGTTCGAAAGCGAATTCGTGGGCAGGATCCCTGTGGTTGCCGTCCTCGAATCGCTCGAAGTGGAGGATTTGCATCAGATTTTGAAGAACCCCAATAACCCTATCATTAACGGGAAGAAGGAAGACTTCCGGAGCTACGGAATTGATATCCAGTTCGAGGATGAAGCGTTGCGCATGCTTGCCGAAAGGGCCTATCCGGAAAATACCGGCGCGCGCGGTCTGGTCAGCGTGCTCGAAAGGGTCATTTTGCCCTTTGAAAAAAAGCTCCCCTCATCGCCAATCCGGCATCTTGCCATTTCTACAGGTGTTGTTGAAAATTCCCAGGAGGAGCTGGATCGGCTGATCGAAGACCCCGAAGGGTCCGGCAATCTTGAAATCTATCAGAAGCTGATCGAAGAAGAAAAGGCCGCTATCCGAAACAAGGTCTTCAAAATAAGGAAAGATTTCGCCGACAATCATCCGCTCGTTTTCTCTCCCGACCGGACCGATTTGGTGATAAATCATCACGTCAAGACCGGAATACCGGCGGAAGCTGTTTTTAACGAAGTTCTGTTGCTCTACAACCAGATCAGGATGTTCGAGGCCGATTTCTATGAAAAGCATGGGTTCAAGATTCATTTCAATGAGCAGGCAATTAATGAGATCATCCTACAGGCGCTCGCAGGGAACGAAAGTGCAACTGCGATATGTCTGAGGATTTCGGTGGACTATGATTACGGATTCAGGCTTATCGCAGATCGAAGCGGACAAACCCAGTTCATCATGCCCAGGGAGGCCGTAGTCGACCACCAGAAATACCTCGATGAACTGATCCGTCAAAGCTACAAGCTATATCCTTTGAGACCTGGTGAACTCAGCAAGGAGATCAAATAGCGGAGAATCTTTCAGATCGTAGAAGGACCCGGCGTCCCCTGCGAAATAAGAGTAGACCCCGATCGGACCTTACGTGTCCCATGTGCCCCAATTCTATCGTAAATTGAGTTGCGCAATCGCCTATGCTGGACTTTGGAGCTGTTGAGAGTTAAATATCTTCAGCTCTGAATGCGAGGGGCGGGCCTGCCCCGGACTCGATCCGGGGATGGCCGCTCAAACCCCGGGCGGCGCCTGAAGTCGCTCTTCAGAAAAAGGGCGAATTCAGCCCGGCCCCGAGCAAGCGGGAGTTTCCGAATGGACGCCGAATCAGCCTTCATCCGGGAGTTGCCGTGTGCATCGAACGGATATGAACCGGAGTATACATGATCGGGATATCAAAATTATACTGTGGTACAGTCGAACCTTCGGATGCTTTGCGCTATGGCCGCCACAGCGGCAAGCTGCCTTCCCATCTCCTCCAGTTCTCATCGGATAAAACGCCCGTAGTGGTCTGGAACGTGACTCGCCGGTGCAATCTTAAGTGTGTTCATTGCTACGCGCACGCAAGAGACGAGGAATTCTCGGGCGAGCTTTCCACGAGCGAGGGCAAAGCGATCCTGGATGATCTTGCCGCCTTCGGATCGCCGGTAGTCCTTTTTTCGGGCGGCGAGCCCCTGGTCCGTCCGGACCTCATCGAACTTGCCGAGTATGCGGTCGGCAAGGGCATGCGCGCGGTGATCTCAACCAACGGGACCCTGATCAACCGGCGAATAGCGGGCGATCTCAAAAAAGTGGGCCTCTCGTATGTCGGGATAAGCCTGGACGGCCTGGACGAAGTAAATGACCGGTTCAGGGGAGTCAAAGGCGCTTTCCGAAAGGCTATGGACGGTATCTTAGCCTGCCAGGACGCCGGAATAAAGGTCGGTCTTCGCTTTACGATGAACCGGCTGAACGCGCAGGAGATTCCCGGCATATTCGACCTTCTCGAAAAACATGACATTCCCCGCGTCTGCTTCTACCACCTGGTGTACGCCGGACGGGGAAGTGATTTGATGAAGGAAGATCTCTCCCACCCGGAGACGCGAGAGGCGGTTGACCTCATAATCGACAGGACCGCCGACCTGTTTGGGCGCGGGAAGGTGAAGGAAGTGCTAACGGTGGACAATCACGCCGACGGCCCCTACCTCTACCTCAGGATGCTGCGCGAGAATTCGCCCAGGGCGGCCGAGGTCCTCTCTCTTCTCCAGATGAACGATGGCAATAATTCCGGGCGGGGGATAGGGTGCATCAGTTGGGATGGAAGTGTCCACGCCGACCAGTTCTGGAGGCACTATTCTTTCGGAAATGTAAAAGAGCGCAACTTCAGTGAAATCTGGACCGATCTCTCCAATCCGCTGATGAAGCGGCTCAAGGATAAGAAGCCGTACGTGAAGGGCCGATGCGCGGAGTGCAAATGGCTTCAAATCTGCGGAGGCAACTTCCGCGTTCGCGCCGAAGCCGCCACTGGCGACCTCTGGGCCTGCGACCCGGCGTGCTATCTGAGCAATGAGGAAATCGCAAAGTAGCCTGACATAATTAGAAAGAGCTGATTGCAAATGCACTCGGGCGGCCGCTGGCCGCCCGAGCCGTTTTGGCCGGGCTTATACCCTGCGACCGGCTTCTCATGCTATTGCTGTCCGGCTGGGAATGATTTCGGGGAAATTATTTGCCTTTCCGCAGGCATGCATGATCTGTAAAGACGGAAACGCGAAGATTTGACGTTCAGAAACTTTTCCTGCTGTCCAGCAGCAACGTTACCGGCCCGTCGTTTATGAGAAAAACTTCCATCATTTCCTGAAAGCGGCCCGTCTCTACTTTCGGCGTAAATTTGAGAAGCTCCTTTACGTAAAACTCATAAAGCGCCACGGCGATATCGGGAGGGGCGGCCGATGCGTACGAGGGTCTCCTGCCTTTACGGCAGTCGCCATATAAAGTGAACTGCGATACTACGAGAATCTCCCCTTCTATATCCAGCACCGAGAGATTCATTTTGCCAGCTTCATCGGAAAATATTCTAAGATGAATGGTTTTCTCGGCAAGATAGCGGGCATCATCCTCAGAGTCTTCGCTCCCGACGCCGAGCAGGACCAGGACGCCCCTGGAGATCCTCGACGCTTCAACACCCCCTGTTTTGACGCTCGCCTCCAGGACCCGCTGAATTACCGCCCTCATCTACTCGCGCTCCGATGATGTACCGGAGACCGCATCGGGTCCGTTTTCCCAACGGTAGTAATTGAACAGTTCGGCGAAATTGATACCACAGGGAGCCTGGTTACTGTAATCCCGGTAAATTTTCTTCCTGCCGTCCTGAAGGTGCTGTGAACTGATGCCGTGCATGATTGAGAGCGAGGCTTCGATAAAGGCCGCGAGCTTGTCGCAAGCGTGGATTACTTCGCCATCGATGGGAGAGTAGAGGTCCTGGTTGTAGAGTTCCATCCGGGGTCCGGGAATGTCTTTCCTGACCTCACCGTCCTCAATTATCCTGTTCGAGAATTCGTCCTGGATGAAATAGACCACCTCGTCGCGCATCGAGGGAGGAAGAAGCGGCAGAATGCGCTCCTCGAACTGCATTCTTTCGTAATCTTTTATTATTTCGTCCAGACCCTCCACCGAAGTTTTCACCGGCGAGACAATATCCCGGGTCAAGACCTCGGGGAGATCATGGAAAAGTCCGCTGAAAAAATTGTTGTACATACGTTTGGGACAGGCGCCGATCTCCAACGAACAAAAATAGGACATCATGGCCACTATCAGCATGTGTCCAAGGACCGACGTTTTAGGAACGCGCGGCGAATGGGCCCATCTGTGCTGGAACCTAAGCTGTGCGCAAAGATCTATAAAGCCGAAGGATTTCTTTCGCAGCGCGAGTTTCTGCACGCCAATAAGGTCGTAGTGGTCCTCTATCTGGTTTTCGATCTCATCTTTCGTTTTGTCGATTCCATAGATGAATGGGGCTGTGTTGTAGATGATCTGAAATTCCCAGTTGGTGGCAAGATAATGTGCAGCTTTCAGTATCCTTTTTTCGAACCGTGCGTAGTTGCTGTCAAAGAGATATTTTCTGAAATTCTCCCTGAAATCTCCCCCCAGATTCTTGATGTCTTCGTCTATCTTCTGAAGCACCAGAACATTGATCTCCCGCCCTTTTTTGCTCATCAGCTTATGAAAGACGGGGGCCTTGATGTCAGTCAATATGACCCTGGGAAAGAATTCGAAAATTCCGCCTTCGATCAGTTTCAGCCAGTCGATCTGGGCATGCCCTTCGGATTCTTCGAGCTTTCCGAGCACATAGGCGAGAATCATTTTGTGCGCCTGTTTGTCAAGCTCGGTAAACTCGACGGGGCGAACGTGATCGTTCCACCTCTGAATGCTGGCAGCTTCATAGATCTTATCCAACAGATCTTTTGCGATCATGAGATTCCCCCTTCGGGAGCCATATATATCACCGAAAAGAAAACATTGGAACGTCCAAGCGGGGATGAGGTTGGATCTCCTTCAACAACGTCTCACCAGGAATCCGATATACTATGTGTTCTTTTTCGGCTTCCATCTTTTGCCGGGATGCCTTACATTTTCGGTTTAAGCCCAAACCAATCCAGGAGCGCAATTTGAAATCTCGAAAAAATGGTATTCTGCTTCACATTACCTCACTTCCTTCTCAATTCGGCATAGGGGACCTGGGAAAGGGTGCTTACGCTTTTGCCGATTTTCTCGCCGGCTCCGGACAAACGCTCTGGCAGATGCTTCCTTTAAGCCCTACATCTCCCGGCTGCGGAAACTCTCCCTACTGCAGTTTTTCCGCCTTCGCGGGAGACCCGCTGTTGATAGCCCCGGACCTGCTCGTCCAGGACGGATATATCTCTTCAAATGACCTTAGCTTGACCACCCCGTTCGATTCGGTCAAAGTCGATTATGTCAAGGCGGGAGCATTTAAGGAAAGGGTCCTCAGTATCGCCTATGAAAAATTCGGGCAAATGCGCGATGCGCAATCCAGGTATGAGGATTTCGTAAACGGCAACGCGCACTGGCTCGACGACTACGCCCTTTTCATGAGTCTCAAGGATCATTTCTCGGGCGCCCCGTGGAACGAATGGCCGCCGGAAATCAGGAACAGGACACAACCGGCGCTGGATGAATGGACAGGAAAACTCGCCGGCAGGATCAAACGGGAAAAATTCATTCAATTCCTTTTTTTTCAGCAATGGTCGGCACTGAAGAGCTACTGCAATCATAAGCAAGTCCAGATAATAGGCGACATCCCAATTTATGTGAGCTACGACAGCTCGGACGTCTGGGCAAATTCGGAGTACTTTAAGCTAGACGGTGACAGGAGACCGGTTTTCGTCGCGGGGGTGCCTCCGGACTATTTCAGTGCAACCGGGCAACTTTGGGGCAATCCTGTTTATTCCTGGGACAGGCTCAAGGAAACCTCCTATGAGTGGTGGATCAGGCGCATAGGGCACAATTTGAATTGTTTTGACATGGTTCGGCTCGATCACTTCCGGGGGTTCGTAGCCTACTGGGAAGTGCCTGCGAAGGAAAAAACCGCCGTCAACGGCAAATGGGTGGAAGCTCCGGCCGGGGAGTTTTTCCATACGCTGCTGAATCACTTTCCCTCGATTCCAATAATTGCCGAAGACCTCGGAGTCATCACACCTGAGGTCAAGGCAATCATGAGCGAATTCGCACTCCCCGGGATGAAGATCCTGCTGTTTGCTTTTGGAGGCAATTCCGCCGAAAATCCCTACATTCCTCATAATCACGTGGAAAATTGCGTCGTCTACACGGGCACACACGACAACAACACGGTAAAAGGGTGGTTCGTGCATGACGCCTCCGCAGAGGAGAAGGAAAATCTTAACGCATACTTTGGCAGCAAGTTCGACGAAAATAGTGTCGCCGGGCAACTTGTGCGAACTGCCATGATGTCCGTTGCCTCAACCGTGGTGATTCCGCTGCAGGACTTTCTCGAACTGGGGGCGGAGGCGCGTATGAACACTCCCTCGGTCCCGTTCGGCAACTGGGAATGGAGAGTCAGCGCCGAACAGTTGACCCCTGATCTTGCCGAAAAGATTGCGGATTTGACCAAAGTTTACGGAAGGGCATAGCGGGGCCGCGCAACGCTGGAACAATCCCCGGGCCACGCCAGGCGCCAAATTTAGCCGCAAAGCCCAATGACATGAAATGGTCTGAGTTGGTCTGATTTCTGGATTTTCTTTAAGGAAACCCGTTTATGCGAAGACTCGCATGCGCGAAGTGTTGCTTACCACGAAGAACAGGAAGACGAAACCGCCTACTTAAATGAGTAGATTACTCCCTTGTGCAAAAATCAGCCCAGTAGCTTATCGACTTGCTCTTTCAGCGCTCCCATGTCGATTGTAAGCTGGATTTTAAGAATGCCACCATCCGGATTCAAATTGTAAGTCGAGAACCTGCGGGTGAGCAGGGTGGAGCTGAATTTGATAAGGCCGTCTTTGTCGAGTGCCGACACAACCGCCGCGGCCCTGGTCCTTTCGAGTCCGCCTTTTTCAATCAGCTCCCTGAAAAGGAACAGTTTATAGAGGTCACTCCTGGTGAAAATATTTCTTGTTCCAGGTCCTTCCGCCTGCTCAACGCTGGGCGGTATGTGTTTTAGCCACTCTTTCAGCCTGCCGTACTTGATGCCAAATTTTTTTGCTACGTCAGCCGCTTTGAATAAGCCGCCCGTCAGTTCCCTGGCCCTTTCCGATAAACCAAAGCCCCAAACAGGTTCCATGCCTGCTCCTTCAAGATAGTACTATACTCACTTAGCTAAAATAGTCAAAAGAAAGAATGATGCGCAGTCAGCTTTTCCTCCCTAACCAATGGTTCATCCAAGGGGCGGCAAGGGCGCGCCGGAACGATCATGCCGATATTCCAGCGCGACAGATTCGCTCTTGAGAATCCCCAGAACAGATATGTTTGCTCACTGTGGCATTATTGACTCAGTTATTTACTGACAGCACTAAGGCAGATTTTATAAGCTATATCCAATCGCGCCGGCAACGCCGACACAATTTTTGACATCGGGAGAGGGGGCGTAATAATCTGATGATGTTAACAAATCAGGGCTCACCGGGCCCACCCTGAAAACCTTTCAGGCAACAGGAAAAGAAAAACTGCACACTTGACACAACTACGGATAATCGGTACTCTAAATGATAGAGTTTGTATGGGATAATAACAAGGCTGCCGCGAACTGGCGTGACCATGGAGTCACCTTCCAACAAGCCGTTAAGGCGTTCAACGATCACTTTTTTGTTGAGTGGATTGACGACCGTGAAAACTACGGGGAAGAACGGGTTAACCTGCTTGGCATGTGTGATGGGATAATCCTCCATGTGACCTACACAGAGCGCGGCGAATTTCTTCGAATTATATCAGCACGACGGGCGGGGAAAGATGAGCGAGAACACTACTACCGCGAAAATTCGTTCTGACGGCACGGTTGTCGAGGTTTTGGAAAACGGCGAAGAACGTCCCTTTCCCGAAACCCCCATGCGCCCGATGACGGAAGAAGAAATCAAGGCTGCTGCTGCGGCTGATCCGGACGCGCGCCCGATGACCGCAGAAGAATTGCAGACAGCCCGACGCGTGCCGCGCACGAAGGGCCTGCGCCGTATACTTGGACTTACACAGAAAGAATTTGCAGCCCGCTATCATATCCCCCTCGGCACGTTGCGCGATTGGGAACAGGGGCGCACGGAACCCGATCAACCGGCGCGGGCTTACCTAACGGTAATCGCTCGCGACCCCGAAGGGGTTCGCCGAGCACTGAAAGCGCAGCCCTCTTGAAACTCCCGAGCGAGACGAAAATCAAGAAGCCTAGGTCAGCACGGAAGGGCACGCAGGACAGACGGCAATGAAGCCTTCTCACGTGTCGTCATCGACTCACAGCCCATGGATCGCCGCTAGCCAGGAGATGTAGCATGGCATGGCTTCTTATCCATCCAGGCGAGCATCTGGCCGATGAACTAAAGGCGCTCAACATGAGCGCAAACGAGCTTGCGAAAGAATTGGGCGTGCCCACGAACCGGCTCACACAGATCATGGCCGGCAAGCGCGGGATTTCGTGCGATACGGCCTTGCGCCTCGGCAAGTGGTTCGGAACGGGGCCTGACATCTGGATGAACCTGCAAAGAACTACGAGATGCGGCTCGCGGAGCAGGAAATAGGCGATGCGCTGAAAAAGATTCCCGAACATCATAACAAGGTGAAGACGGGCAACGAGCTGTACGTATAGCGCGCGAAATCTGACCCTATCAAGATGCACAACCCGTCGCACCCCGGCGCAAATATCCGCGAGCAGTGCTTTGAACCGCTAGGTCTGAGATTTCAACAAGGTCGCTTCTGGCGCGGTGCAGTTTGATGATGAGGGGGACACGGGGAAAAGCCATTTAAGACAGGATTTCCAGAAACCGCAGGGAGAGATACTCTTGAAGATCGCATCCAGTAAATCGATCAGAGGGAAAAATGTAGCTGCAACGGCAACATCTTTTTCCGAAGAGTCATCGCGTAATTTTCATCCATCACGGGAAACACTCACTACCGGGACACCGCGAAAGAATCCCCGTTATTGCAGCAACGGCAGCTCGATCCGGAAATCCGCCCCCGTGCCGTCGGGCGGTGCGAGACTGATATTTCCTCCATGCTCCTCGATTATGCTCCGGACGATGTAGAGCCCAAGACCGGTTCCCTTCGCCTCGCCTTTTGTGGTGACGAATGGATCGAAGATCGTTTCGGATATCGTATCGGGTATTCCGGAGCCATTGTCTTTTACCTTGATGTTTACGCGGCCGTTTACGGGGACCGCATCGACGCGGATAAGCCCTGTTTGGTTGGGCATTGCATCGATGGCATTTGCAAAAAGATTGATAAATATCTGAGAGATCTTACGCCGGTTACATGAGATTCGGAGGCCGGGGGGAATGGAAACCTCGATTGACACCCCGTGCTTGCATTTATACTCAATCAGACGAACAGCATCGCTTACAGGATCGGCCAGGAAACACGGCTCCATATCTCCCTCGTCTTTTCGTGCATAGGTCTTGAGGGTCTTGACAGTTTCAGCTATGCGGCTGACTCCCTCAACTATCCATTTAATGAAGCCGTCAACCGTTGGAATGCCTTTACCTATCGCGCCGGTTGGGTCTTCGCCGCTGAACCGTTCCAGAAATGGTCCCGCCTTGCCCCAGAATAGCTTCAACAATTCGGCATTGCCGCTGATATATGCGAGCGGTCCGTTTATTTCGTGCATAATTGCGGCAGCAAAGGTGCCTATTGTCGCCAGGCGGTCTGCGTGTATCAATTGCTGCGTTCTCTGCTCCACCATGTTTTCGAGTTCTTTGGCGTAGCGGGAAAGTTCTTGTTCCTGCCGCCGGATGGTTAAATGGGTCTTCACCCGGGCCAACAGTTCAGGGCCGTCATAAGGTTTGCTGATGTAGTCAACTCCCCCGAGAGCGAGTCCACGAACTTTGTCCTGAGAATTCTTAAGCGCGGACAGGTATATGACCGGTATGCCGCAAGTAGCCTCACTTTCCTTCAAACGGCGGCATACTTCGAACCCGTCCATCTTCGGCATCATGACATCCAGAAGGATCAGATCCGGTTTTTCTTTCGCTCTTTCGAGAGCTTCACTACCGCTTGCTGCTTCCCAGACGGTGAAGCCAAGCATAGAGAGCTGTGCTCTGAGTAATTTGCGGTTCAGTTCCTCATCATCGACAATAAGAATAGTTTGCTTTTCTACTGACATATCAACTTCTCCACAGGAAAGGGCGTCAGTCTTTCCGTCTATGCGGGTGGTTTCTCCTTCCGCTCAGATTCCAAATCAGCAAAGGCTGCTTCGGCCCTCACCGGATTCATTTTTTTATAAGACTGGAGTATCTTCTCGCCTATCTCCTTATGGGTGAAAGGCTTTACACAATATCCCTGGACTCCCAGTTTCAGAATATCGACAACCGTATCCCTATCCGAGATGGAACTGGCAACTATGACCGTGGTAGTTACGTCTTTTCTTTCCTCACGAATTTCTTTGAGCAGGGAATAACCGCTCATCACGGGAATCATCATGTCCAACACGATGATATCGGGCTGCCATGTAGTGTAGATTTCCAGGGCCTCGCCACCGTCTTTCACAAAACGCTTTTCAAAGACACTGTCACTGAGCCCGGCGGCGTAAATAACCTGGATTGGCTTACTATCCTCGACAATCAGCGTCTTTAGTTTCTCTTCCATACGTTGTTCTCCACATTCATGTTGGGGGGCATCGTTGGCATGAGGAAGAAAAATCTGGCTCCCTTCCCTTCTCCCTCACTTTCGGCCCAGATCTTTCCGCCATGCAAATCCACCATGCTTCTGGTAAGCGAAAGACCTAACCCTGTGCCCTGAAATCGGCGGCTAAGCGAGCTTTCTGCCTGTTCAAACGGATCGAAAATACGCTGGAGGTCCTGCTCTTTGATGCCGATGCCGGTGTCCGCGATGGAAACTTGTACAAAGCCGCCGGCCAGTTCCGCCTCCATCTGTACTCTTCCCCCGTCCGGCGTAAATTTAACCGCATTTGAGAGAAGATTATAGATTATTTGCTTGAGTTTGCGCTCATCGGCAATGATGCTCCCAGGAATATCTTTTACTTCGTACGAGAGCTGTATGTTGTGTTTCAAGGCTTTTTCCTTGAGAATGGTAAAACTGCGCGAGAGGAGTTCGGGCAGCGGGACTTCAGAGAGTTCGAGTTCGAGTTTGCCGGCCTCAATTTTGGTCAAGTCCAGAATGTCATTTATGAGCAGGAAGAGATCTCGAGCACTATGCACCACATCGCCAAGGTATTCTTCCTGCTGAGGTGTAATGTCGCCGCACTGTTTGTCCAGGATCAACTCGGTAAAACCGATTATCACGTTGAGAGGGGTGCGCAGCTCATGGCTCATATTCGCAAGAAAATCGCTTTTGGCCACATTGGCAGCCTGGGCCCGTTCCGCCATTGCGTTTGCACGCGTGGTAGCCGAATGCAGTGCATCCTCCACATGCTTGCGCTCCGTTATGTCACGATTCGAGACACGACGGCCAAGGTAAGCCCCACCCTCCTGGAAGACCGGCCGGCAGCTATGGCTGACCCACCGTACATCGCCGTTCTTTGCCAAGATGCGTATCTCGATCTCCGACTCCCCAGCCTCACTTTCGAAATGACTGCAGGGGTGCCCCTCCCATTTCGAATAATCATCAGGCGGCAATATCCGTTTTATAAGCCCGGGGTCTCCGATAAAGGCTTGCGCCGAATAGCCGGTTATCCTCTCGCATGAGGGCGTCATGTAGACAAAATGCCCATCGGGAGTAATCCAGTACTCCCAGTCACCGGTCCAGTCGACAAATGTTCGGAACTTCTCCTCGCTGGTTTTCAGTGCGGTCTCCACCTCTTTATGGACAACGATCTCGTGTTCCAAATCCTCATTTACTCGTGAGAGCTCCGCATTGACTTGTGACAGTTCCGCCGTCCTCTCTATTACAATACGCTCGGTCGTAGCCGACTGGCCGATCACAACCAGCAGGAACGCCCCCAACATGCTGCAGAAGAAGAGCCCGCCTGTCAAGACGGCCCACGCCTCCCAAAGATGCAGATCGGCGCGATAAGAATCGGTGGGAGAGCAAACGATGGACCATTGACGTTCTCCGATTTCAAAGGTCTGGAGGTGGGCAAGATTCTCCAAACCGTCTCTGCTCCCTCGCCCCGTAATAGCGGCAGCATCAGAAGGTTGAGCCCTGCTCGTAAACAACATCTGCTCTGCGGCAGGAGCCGTCCTATCGAGGAGATCGATAGCAATATTTCTCTGATCGAATGGTTTCACGGCGGCAGCGACCATGTCACCGATCCTGAAAACCCCCAGTATGAATCCCGTCAAATCCCGCCGGCGGGACTCCGTATCGCCGGGAACCGAACCATAAGCGTAAACGGGGAGGAATATGAGTACGCCCGATTGTGTTCCTTTCTCCTGTACGAGCACAAGTCGGGAAGTGGCTATGGCCTTGCCGAGATCGCGCGCTTTGTTCAAGGCATCCAGACGGGCCGGATTGGTGGACAAGTCGTACCCAAGGGCTTTCTCGTTCCCAGTATAAGGTTCCACGTAATAGACGGGAAAATACTCATCCTTCGAAGGTGCCCGCTCGAGTTTCTTCTGACTGTCCTGTACCGAAATCTCAAAGTGGAGAAAACCGTCCTCACGAGCCGCATCCTCATAGAACGAGCGATGCCCGCCGGGTATCCGGGGTATCCATTCGAGGGCCTGAATCCCGGGATGCCTCTCAAGCAGCCCTTCGGTAAGAAGACGAAACGCATTGCGGTCCACGCTCGCGTCTGCCCTGTAGAACTCTCCAATGGAATACATGACTTCCATGTAGGAATTCAGATTTGCGCGAAGGGAGTCTGTAATATCGCTTGATTGTCGCTCAAAGACCAACTGCGCTCTTTTCCACTCTGCCTCGCGGACGTTGAGAAAAATAGCAACGGTAAGAACGAACGCGATAAGGACCGGGACAATAACGGAGAGCTGATTACGCAGACGTGATTTGGTCATTCCTATGCAACAGGATGAAATCAAGGGGATAAACACGAGCACGCCCAAAGTATCGCCCAACCACCATGTCCCCCAGGATGGCAGCCAACTCCCGGGATGGATTGTACCATTAAGCAATAGAGTGGCTACGCTTACTGTAGAGCTGATGACACATGCGACAGGCCCTCCGATAAGCATTATTTTCACCACGTCATGCATGCGGTTCAGGGAAACCGGAAACGTGACGGCCTTACGGATCAGAAATGCTCCGGCAAGAGCTTGAAGGGAGGCCCCGGATGCAATTACAACAGATTGAAGGAGCATCCTCGACGCAGGCAAGGCTTCGACTACATTGGACCAGTGCAAAATCTGCAGTAATAATGAGCCAAGGAAGATCCCCGGCCAGGCGCCATAGCCGAAGAAAAGAACCCCTCCCAGGGCCAACCCTGCAGCAGGCCACATCGGCGACGCATAGACGGGCGGTAAGGCCAGTGGGAGAGACAGCATGCCTGCAAAGAAATAGACAGCGGCAAGTCCGACTATTCTGATGGACCAGGCTGACAGGGAGATTCCCGTCTGTGATTTGTTCATGGTTTTTCCTAATTCGGCCGGACCGGAAGCAAAAATACTGTAACAACCGTATCTTACGGCCTATCTCCTTTTGGGTGAAAGGCTTTACGAAATATATCCATGGACTCCCGGTTTCGTGTTGGGAGGCATCGGTGGCATGAGGAAGAAAAACCTGGCTCCTTTCCCTGCTCCTTCACTTTCGGCCCAGATCTTTCCGCCATGCAGCTCCACCATGCTCCTGGTAAGCGAAAGTCCTACCCCCGTGCCCTGAAATCGGCGGCTAAGCGAGCTTTCCGCCTGCTCAAACGGATCGAAAATACGCTGGAGGTCCGGCTCTTTGATGCCGATGCCGGTGTCCGCTATGGAAACTTGCACAAAGCCGCCGGCCAGTTCCGCCTCCATGCGTACTCTTCCCCCGTCCGGCGTGAATTTGACAGCATTTGCGAGAAGATTATAGATTATCTGCTTGAGTTTGCGCTCATCGGCAATGATGCTTGCAGGAATCTCTTTTGCTTCGTATGAGAGCTGTATGTTGTGTTTCAGGGCTTTTTCTTTGAGAATGCTAAGGGTGCGTGAGAGGAGTCCTGGCAGCGGGACTTCCGAGAGTTCGAGTTCGAGTTTGCCGGCCTCAATTTTGGTCAAGTCCAGAATGTCATTTATGAGCAGGAAAAGATCTCGAGCACTCTGCGCCACATCGCCAAGGTATTCTTCCTGCTGAGGTGTGAGATCGCCGCACTGTTTGTCCAGGATCAACTCGGTAAAACCAATGATCACGTTGAGAGGGGTGCGCAACTCATGGTTCATATTCGCAAGGAAATCGCTTTTGGCGACATTGGCGGCCTGGGCTCGACCTGCCATCTCTTTGGCGCTCTCAATGGCGATATTCAGTTGCTGATTGATCTCCTCCAGTTCGGTTTTAGAACTCCTTATCGCCTCTTCGGTTTTCCTTCGCTCTGTGATTTCTTGATGAAGGTTTTCATTTACCTCTTGCACATCTTTGAGAAGTTCCAGATTTTCGAACCTCAGGGCTATAGCAGAGGTGATAGTGATGTTGTAGTTGAATGAAAAGCGAAGGATTGAAATAAGGTAAACAATGAGTAGAAACCCTAAGGTATATCCGAATTGCCCCCCTTCCATACCGCAACGGATGGAATAGAGCACCATGACCGGTCCCACCGATGCAGCGGTGGCCAACCTGATGGAAGAATGGAAAACCGTAACGGCCGACGAAGCGGTGGTCATTACAATAAGAAAAAGGGATATGAGCACCAGATTGCCGGCGGGGAAGATAGTGAAAGCAGAGAGCCCCCACGCTATCCCGGAGATAAAGACCGTCATCAGATAGATATTTCTCCAGAGTTCCCCGGCAAACAGCCCTTCCCGTACTTTGCGGAATTTATAGTAGGACACGACCCTGCTGACGGAGACGGCCATGATCATCAGCACCCACACTAGAATTTTTGTACGAGGGACGATGTCGCGCACCGTATAGGCGAGAACAAGCGCAACGATGAAAGAGGCTGCTTGCATCGTCGGGACCTGTTGCATTGCAAGGCGTACTTGTTCCCTCAAGATGGCGTCCTTGGGGTTCTTCTCCATTTTGGTTTCATTAGTCATAGGTCGCACACGCTCCGCCGAATGGGCGCTGATAGCGGGGTTCATGGAAAATTTCGTCGCAGGCATTTGTATCGAACCTTTGCACATCCGGCAGATGGGCCGGAAGCCTTCTATTGCCGTTTACCGCGGGCTTGCCCCCGGAGTCGAATTCGATCTTTCTGCGCCCTCAGGTCAAATCCATTTATGAATCACTTCAAGTACATTTTCGCGCCTGATCGGCTTAGGTATGTAATCGGTCATCCCGGCATCATGGCAGTTTTCGCGATCACCCTTCATAGCATTGGCTGTCATTGCAATTATCGGGATCTTGTCAAATCCTTTTTCTCGAATCGCCATTGTGGCCTTCAAACCATCCATTACAGGCATCTGGACGTCCATAAGAATCAAATCGAAAAGATCGGGGGAAGCAGTATATATTGCCACGGCTTCCTGTCCATTCTGGGCCACATCAACTTTAAACCCGGCTTTGGTGAGCACGAGGGTTGCGAGTTTGACATTGGCAAGGTTGTCTTCCGCAAGGAGGATTCGTAACCCATTATTGCTGCCTGCATCAGGAGCAGATTGAGAAGTGCCGGTGTGTTGCTCGCCCCCTGCCGGCGTATCGCCGTTGGTCCGCATCAATCGCCCAACCATTTCCATGAGCTTTTTCCGAGGTGCGGGCTTGACGAGAAATCCATTGAACCCGGCCTCAGTGCTTTTGCTGGAGCCATGCGCCACAGATGAGGAATAGGCCAGTAAAGCCATCTCAGCTATACCGGATTTCTGTCCTCGAATTAGCTCGGCCACGTCATAGCCGCTCATATCAGGCATGCAGATGTCAATTATGGCAAGACAATAGGGGTCTTCCAAAGCGGATGCACCGAGCAGAACAGGCAATACGTCTCTCGATTTATCGACTGCGGTGACCCGCACTCCGGCCCGGCTTAGAATATGCTTCAGTATCTCCAGATTGTTCGCGTTGTCGTCGGCAATCAGGACCCTCGTACCGGCAATAGAAGGCATAGGGGCTACGCCGCTTTTCTTCCGGACCCCGGCTTTTTCAAACCAGGCTATAAAATGGAAAACCGATCCCTCGCCGAGCGTGCTTTGAGCTGTAATGTCCCCTCCCAGCAGATGGGATATCTGCTTGCAGATTGTCAGTCCCAGGCCGCTTCCCTCGTATTTCCGCGTATCAAAGCCGTCTGCCTGTTGAAACGCTTCAAAAATCTTCTCCAGTTTGTCATGGGCCACTCCAACGCCGGTATCCCGAATGGAGGCGCGCAGTTTCACCCGGAGGTCCTGTTCTTCTTCAACGCCAAGGGAAAGCTCGATTTCACCCAATTCGGTAAACTTTGTGGCGTTGCCCATCAAATTCACCAGGACCTGGCGAAAACGCCCCGGGTCGCCTTTGATGCACTCAGGGACCTCATCGTCGATCCGGCAGATGATTTCCACCGGCTTGTCATTGATCTTTGGCCTTATCAGTTCGCAGACCTCGTAGGCGATTGTTTCCGGATCGAATTCAACAGATTCAAGGGCCATCTGGCCGGCTTCTATCCTCGAGAAATCCAAAATGTCGTTGATCAACTGCAGGAGTGCTTCTCCACTATTTTTTATGGTTTTGGCATAATCGTACTGGTCGTCAGCGAGGTGCGTATCCAGGAGGATGTCCGTAAAACCGATGACCGCGTTCATGGGTGTCCGAATCTCGTGGCTCATTCTGGCAAGGAACTCGCTCTTGGCGGTATTGGCCAACCTGGCCTGCTCGGCCAAATCGTTGGCAAGGGTGATGGCGTCTTTTAACTGATAATTTGAAGTTTCCAGCTCGGTCAGTGCAGAGTGCAAAGATTCTTCAGCTCGCTCCCGTTCGGCGATCTCAGACTTGAGATTTGCATTCGAGATTGACAGTTCGGCCGTCCGCTCCCGCACTCGTGTCTCCAGTTCGGCATATGCATCGCTCAAAGCCGCTTCCGCTTTCTCCCGCTCAATGCTTCTCGTTTCCACGAGGGAGGCCATTTCGTCGAAAGATTGGGCCAAAAGACCAACCTCATCGGAGGCGTGAGACAGGCGCGCTCGTGCACTCAACTCGCCGTCGCCGAATCTCTTTGCAACCGTGACCAAATGTTTGATTGGCCTTACGAAGGCGGAGTTTCCGAAAATCCACGCTACAAACAGCCCGACAAAGGCTGCGATACCGAGAATCGATAAATTCCAAAGCATCTGGACATCAGCTTTGTGGAAAATCTGTTTTTTTCCAAGACCGACAAGCATATACATATAAGGGTTGGAATTTTCATAGAGCCGTAACTGTTTGAAAGCATAAATCCTGTCAATACCATCCTGGGCAATGGTTTCAAAGATTCCCTCCTCCGAATCACCGGATACCCGTTTGAAGGAATCATCCGGGATAGGCACGCCCGGAGCAGTTCCGTCATTTTCAGGATACCTATAAATCCGAACCCCCTTATGGTCCGTTATGACTATGGCGCAATCTTCAGGCAATTTGGCCTTCGATATGAATCGTACATATTCATTAAGATTAAAGCCCGCAATAACTACTGCAATAAGGTTCTTATTGTCATCGAACACCGGGTATGTGAAATTGAACGATAAAATATTGCTGACTCTTCCTACGATGTATTCACCAGCGGAAAAGTCCAGCGTCCTTATTGCATCCTTTATATGTTTCCGGTATGCCAGATTTATACTACCGGGCTCGAACGGCATGGAAGCAGCAAACACGTTCCCGTCTGGTGTCACAGCCAGTATGACGGAATAAAATGGATAACGATTGTGCATTTCACGGAAGAGATCGTTACATGCCTCGGAGTTCAAACTCCGTACTTCATGAAACTGTGCCAGTGTGCTGAGCATTACTTTCGTTGAGGTTGCAATTTGTTCCTGCTGTGCTGCCAGACTTTGGACCAGCAGCAGAGCACTGTTTTCCGCCTTTCGGATTTCATCTCTTCTATTGCTTAACCCGGATGTGACAATGATCCCGAATGCGGGCAGAAAGATGATCAACAACAAGAACAGTAACTTCCCTCGAATAGACAACGACCTGATGATTCTAAAACGGCTATCCATTTCTATTTGCTCACAGTTAGCGTGTTTCCTGTTCCCGGACCGGCTCAGGGGCGAGTTCATGGAACTCACCCCTGATTATTGGGTTGGCCTAGAATTGTGAGATCTCCGTGTCGTCAAAAGGGATGACCTTATCAGGGCTCGGTCCCTGTTTGCCGGAGCGGGCCTGATCCTTTCCATTCGCGCTGACATTCCGGTTTCTCCCTTTGAGCGGGAATGCCTGTGCTGTTTTTTTGACCGCTCCGATCAGGGTCTTTGTACCTTTCGCCGGCCTGGCATACTCCTGGGTCTGATTGCCGTTACCGCCCCCGACGAGCGCAACCAGGCCCTCTACAAATTCTTTCATTCGCGTGGCCTGGGCATTCATTTCCTCGGATGCGGAAGCCGATTCTTCGGCATTGGCGGCATTTTCCTGAACCACCTTATCCATCTCGCTCACAGCCTTGTTCACCTGCTCTATGCCCTGGGCCTGCTCCTGAGAGGCGGCAGAGATTTCGCCGACCAGTTCGCCGGATTTGCCAACGCTTGCCGTCATCTCGCCAAATTCCTTATCTGTCTTCTCTACCAGTTCCGAACCTTCTTTGACTTTCTTGACCGTGCTTTCAATGAGGTTGGCGGTGTTTTTTGCA